>OGDX01000105.1_pt1 | contig 71343 bp, 69 predicted proteins | sample 1570461 | NCBI WGS metagenome assembly OGDX01 (sample SAMEA2582172, study PRJEB24529) | metagenome
GAATGGTCTCGATGGTCTCCTCGTCGCTGGACAGGTTGGGGGCAAAGCCGCCCTCATCGCCCACGGAGGTAGCCAGCCCCTTGGCCTTCAAGATGGAAGCCAGCGCGTGGAATACCTCCGCGCACCAGCGCAGTGCCTCCTTGAAGGAAGGTGCGCCGACCGGCATGATCATGAACTCCTGCGTATCCACGGTGTTGGTGGCGTGTGCGCCGCCGTTCAGAATGTTCATCATGGGCACGGGCAGGCGGTTGCCGTTCACACCGCCCAGAAAGCGGTACAGCGGCATATCCAGAGAAGCAGCGGCTGCACGGCAGGCGGCAATGGACACGGCCAGAATGGCGTTTGCGCCCAGATTGGATTTATCTTTGGTGCCGTCGGCCTTGATCATGGCAGCGTCGATGGCGTAGATGTCGGAGGCATCCATGCCCACAACAGCATCAGCAATGACGGTGTTGATGTTCTCAACAGCCTTGGTCACGCCCTTGCCCAGATAGCGGCCCTTGTCGCCGTCCCGCAGCTCCAGAGCTTCAAACTCACCAGTGGATGCGCCGGAAGGTGCGCAGCCGCGTGCCACAGTGCCGTCGGCCAGAGTGATCTCCGCTTCCACGGTGGGGTTGCCGCGGGAGTCCAGGATCTCGCGGCCAACAACAGATTCAATTTCCAGATAGTTCATCTCGAAAACCTCCTGAATATCATTTCCTTCCCTGTGCTGCCCGGGGCGGGCAGACGGGTGACGGCCAATTATGATAGTTATGTCTAACTAACCAATAGTATCCTACCACGCTTTCCGGCCCGGTGCAAGAGCCGATGCGCATGTTTGTGGATGTAAACTTTTTAAGGGGCAAAAAACGGCAGCTGATGGAGCAGAACATTCCGGAAAAGCAGGAAACAGCCGGTCTTTACAGTCTGCCCACTGGCAGCAGCGGGGATGCATTATGCCTGCCATATGAATTTCATATGGCAGATATGCTAAAATTTTTCTTTACTTTTTGTCAGGATGACTCTATACTGTTTTTGGTTCTAATATGTTTCTTTATGGTAGATAGAGGAGGATTTTCTATATGAATAAGGATCTGACGGTCGGCAAGCCGTCACAGGTTTTGTGGCAGTTCTGCCTGCCCATGTTCGGCAGCATCATCTTCCAGCAGCTGTACAACATTGCCGACAGCCTTGTTGCAGGCAAGTTCATCGGCGAGAATGCACTGGCTGCTGTGGGCAACAGCTACGAGATCACCCTGATTTTCATTGCATTTGCCTTTGGCTGCAACATTGGCTGCTCGGTCATCGTGTCCCGCTACTTTGGCGCAAAGGACTACGATGAGATGAAGACTTCGGTCTACACTTCCCTGATCGGCTCTGCCGTGCTGTGCGCCGTGCTGATGCTGATCGGCCTTGTGGGCTGCCACAGCCTGCTGGAGCTCATCAACACCCCGGAGGAGATCCTTGCGGATTCTTCGCTGTATCTGGATATCTACGTGCTGGGCCTGCCCTTCATGTTCTTCTACAACATCGCCACCGGCATCTTCTCCGCTCTGGGCGACAGCAAAACGCCCTTCTATTTTCTGGCAGTCTCGTCCCTGTCCAACATCGGCGTGGACATCCTGTTCGTGGCCGGTCTCAAGATGGGCGTAGCCGGTGTGGCATGGGCCACCTTCCTGTGTCAGGGTGTGAGCTGCGTGCTGGCCATGGTGGTGGTGTTCCGCCGCATCAGCGCCTTCAAATCCAAGAACAAGGTGGTGCTCTTCTCCTGGAACATGCTGGGCAAGGTAGCCATGGTCGCCATCCCCAGCATCCTGCAGCAGAGCTTCGTCTCTGTGGGCAACATCATCCTGCAGAGCGTCATCAACACCTTTGGTGCCAGCGTCATTGCAGGCTACTCTGCAGCCGTCAAGCTGAACAACATGGTCATCACCTCCTTCACCACGCTGGGCAACGGCATCTCCAACTACACCTCCCAGAACATGGGCGCGGGCAAGATGGACCGTGTGCACAAGGGCTTTGGCGCAGGCCGCAATCTGGTGTGGATCATCTGCGTGCCCATCGTGCTCCTGTACTTCTTCTTCGGCCGCTTCCTGCTGCTGCTGTTCATGAATGACCCGCAGGGTCCGGCCATCGACACCGGTATGCTGTTCCTGCGCATCCTGTCTCCCTTCTACTTTGTGGTGTCGCTCAAGCTGGTCACTGACGGCATCCTGCGCGGCTGCGGCATGATGGTGCGCTTTATGATCGCCACCTTCTCCGACCTGATCCTGCGCGTGGGCATCGCCATTGTGCTGAGCAGCACTGCTCTGGGCAGCACGGGCATCTGGATGGCATGGCCCGTGGGCTGGTGCATCGGCACCGGCCTGTCGCTGGTGTTCTACTTCACCGCCATCCGCAAGGTCCTTGCAGAGTCTCCGGCCGAAGCGGAAGCAGAGGGCAAAGCTGCCGAGGCACGTGCAGAGGCCGAGTTCGCCGCAGATGCCGAAATGGAGACCCTGTAACCCTTTTGCAACTTGTGAATTGTGTTCACCTGACACACAAACAAAATGAAGCAATTGAAATAGTGCACAAAACAGACCCATTGCTTTTGGCTATTTTGGCAACAAAGTCCACAAAATGCCCATGAAAGTATGGACGGTTTGTGAATTGCGGATTTTGGCTCACAGGTCTATAATATTGATAACGAAGCAAGGTCGCTTTGAGGGAAAGAGGGCCTTGCTTCCGTTTTTATACTGAAACACGAATGCTCCTAAGGAGGATATTCACTATGAAAAAGATGATTTCTCGTCGTAATTTCCTGGCCGCTGCAGGTGTTGTTGCTGCAGCCGGCGTTCTGACTGCATGCGGCGGTTCTTCCAACAGCACTGCTGCTTCCGCCTCTACCGCAGCTTCTGGTGCCGCTGCTTCCGGCGACACCATCAAGGTGGGCGTTCTTGGACCTCTGACCGGTGATGTTTCCGTTTACGGTCAGGCCGTTGTCAACGGCGCTACCCTGTACCTGAAGCAGGTCAACGAAAAGGGCGGCATCAACGGCAAGCAGCTGGAGATCATCGCCATGGATGAGCAGGGCGATGCAACTCAGGCTGTTACCTGCTTCACCAAGATGTGCGATCAGGGCATCACCGCTCTGGTGGGCGACGTTACCACCACCCCGACTCTGGCAGTTGCTGCCGAGAGCGCAGACTACAACATGCCCATGGTCACCGCTTCCGCTACCGCTGAGGCTGTCACCTACGATGCCGAGACCGACACCGTGAACGAGAATGTGTTCCGCGCAACCTTCACCGACCCGTTCCAGGGCATCAAGATGGCTGACTACGCTTACCAGCGGTTGGGCTACACCAAGGCAGCCGTCATCTTCCAGAAGGGCGCTGACTACAACGAGGGTCTGGCAGAGAACTTCGTCAACGAGTTCGAGAGCCTGGGCGGCACCATCGTCGATCAGGAGACCTACTCTGAGGGCGATGTGGACTACAAGACCCAGCTGACCACCATTCTGGGCAAGGCTCCCGAAGTGGTGTTCTGCCCCAACTACTATCAGGAAGTCGGTCAGATCCTGGCTCAGGCTGAGAGCATCGGTCTGGCAGTTCCCTTCCTGGGCGGCGACGGCTGGGATGGTCTGGAAGGCTACGCAACTGCCGACCAGCTGAAGGATGCCTACTTCTGCGCAAACTACGCAAAGGGCTCCAACCCCGACTTTGAGGATGCCTACAAGGCTGAGTACGGTGAGGAGTACCCCAACGGCTTCGCTCCTCTGGGCTACGATGCTGCCATGACCGTTGTCTACGGCATTCAGGCTGCTGAGGATGCCGGCCTGGCCGCCGGTGATGACGACTATAAGCAGGCCGTCATCGATGCTATCGCAGGCGGCACCATCGATGGCATCACCGGCACCTTCACCTTCGATGAGCACCACAACCCCGTCAAGCAGACCGCTATCCTGTGCTTCGACGGTGCAACCCCCGTTCTGAAGGAAATGTTCTGATCTGCTTTGATTCTGCGCACCGGTGTGCGGCATAAAGGCAGCACTCAGAAATAAAAGACCCATTGCGGAGACCGCCGGAACAGGTTTTGCTCGGCCGTCTCCGCTTTTTTGGTAAAAAAGTGCATTCCCCGAAAGGCGTGCAAACGCCGCAAAGAAAGGAAGTATCAGTCCATGACAGTGTTTTTTAGCCAGCTGATCAACGGCTTGTCCCTTGGCAGCATCTATGCACTGATCGCACTGGGTTACAGCATGGTGTACGGCATCATCCTGCTGCTGAACTTTGCCCATGGCGATGTCATTATGGTTGGTGCGTACATGTCCTGGTTCGTGATGAATCAGCTGGGCCTTGGCCCGGTCACTGCTGTATGCGCCACCATCATCACCTGCACGCTGCTGGGCGTTGTGATCGAGAAGATCGCCTACACCCCGCTGCGCAACGCACCCCGTATCTCCCTGCTGATCACGGCAATCGGCGTGTCCTTCTTCCTGGAGTACACTGCAGAGCTGATCCTTGGTTCCGGTGCAAAGGTCATTCCGGCCTACTACACCAACCAGACCTTCCGCATCGGCTCTGTGCCGCTGGGCCTCACCTCTGTCATCACCCTGCTGGTCACGGTGCTGTCCATGCTGGCGCTCACCTTCCTTGTGCAGAAGACCAAGCTCGGCAAGGCCATGCGTGCCGTGTCTGAGGATATGGACGCTGCCCGTCTGATGGGCATTAACGTCAACAGCACCATTTCCTTTACCTTTGCGGTGGGCTCCGCACTGGCCGGCATCGGCTCGGTGCTGTACTGCTGCAGCTACCCGCAGGCGACCCCCACCATGGGCTCCATGCTGGGCCTGAAGGCCTTCGTTGCAGCCGTTCTGGGCGGCATCGGCTCCATTCCCGGTGCCATGATCGGCGGCATCGCCATCGGCCTGTGCGAGTGCTTTGTTTCCGCCATCGGCCTTTCCGCATGGAAGGATGCCGTCACGTTTGCGATCCTGATCATCGTGCTGCTGGTCAAGCCCACCGGCTTCCTTGGCCGCAAGGTTCAGGAAAAGGTGTAAGGAGGGCATGAAGATGAATACCAAACGCAAAACGCTCAAAATGCCCGTGCGATACCTGATGAACGCCGTGCTGGTGGCTCTGCTGTTCGTGGGCCTGTCCTTCCTCACCCAGAACGTGCTGTCCACCTACCAGAACAAGGTACTTCTCACCGTGGGCATCAACATCATTCTGGCTGTCTCGCTGAACGTTGCCACCGGTTATCTGGGCCAGCTGCCGCTGGGCCACGCCGGTTTCATGGCCGTGGGTGCTTACACCTGCGCCCTGTTCACGAAATACAGCAATCTGCCCTCCGGTGTCGCTTTTGTCGTGGGTCTGGTGCTGGCCTGCATCGTGGCGGGCCTGTTCGGCGTGCTGATCGGCATTCCTGCTCTGCGCCTGACCGGTGATTATCTGGCCATCCTGACGCTGGGCTTTGGCGAGATCATCCGCATCACCCTGAACAACATCGATGATGTGCTGGGCTTCAAGCTGTTCTACGGTGCCAAGGGCCTGAAGAACATCCCCAAGTATTCCAACTTCGCCAATGTGTTCATCTGCGTGGTCATTACCTGCTTTGCCATCCACGCCATGATGAAGAGCCGCCACGGCCGTGCCGTGCTGGCCATCCGCGATAACGAGATCGCTGCCGAAAGCTGCGGCATCCAGACTACTTATTATAAGGTCATGGCCTTTGCATTCTCCGCCGCCTTTGCCGGTCTGGCCGGCGGCCTGTACGCCTGCTATCTGGGCGTTCTGGACCCCTCCACCTTCGGCTTCATGAAGTCCATCGAAATTCTGGTCATGGTGGTTCTGGGCGGCATGGGCTCCATGCTGGGCTCCATCCTGTCCGCGACCGTGCTTACCATCCTGCCCGAGGCGACCCGCAGCTTTGACAGCTACCGCATGGTAGTCTACTCGCTGGTGCTGGTCCTCATGATGATCTTCCGTCCGGGCGGCCTGCTTGGCAGCTACGACTTCTCCATGAGCCGCATTGTGGAAAAGATCATGAACGGCGAACTGTTCCAGAAGAAAGCAAAGGAGGGCAAGGACCATGACTGAATACCAGACTAAGCTGCACAGTGTGCCCTCCGGCGGCTTTTTGACCGACCGCGACAAGGACAAAAAGCCCATTCTGGACGTGCGTGAGCTGGGCATCGACTTCGGCGGTCTGACCGCCGTGGATGGCTTCAACCTGATGATCGGCCGCAACGAGATCACCGGTCTGATCGGCCCCAACGGTGCCGGTAAGACCACCGTGTTCAACCTGCTGACCAACGTCTACCAGCCCACCCGCGGCTCCATCCTGATCGATGGTATGCCCACCGCCGGCAAAAAGACCTATCAGGTCAACCGCATGGGCGTGGCCCGTACCTTCCAGAACATCCGCCTGTTCAAAGAGCTGAGCGTGATCGATAACATCAAGGTGGGCCTGCACGAGTCCATGAAGTACAATCTGGCATCTTCGCTGATCCGCCTGCCCAACTACTGGAAGGAAGAGAAGAAGTGCACCGAGCGTGCTCTGGAGCTGCTGGATATCTTCCACATGGCAGACCTCGCCAATGTGCAGGCAGGCAGCCTGCCCTACGGCGCACAGCGCCGTCTGGAGATCATGCGTGCACTGGCCACCAGCCCGAAGCTGCTGCTGCTGGACGAACCTGCTGCCGGTATGAATCCCTCCGAGACTGCAGAGCTGACCGAGACCATCCGCCGCATCCGCGACGAGTTCAACATCGCCGTGCTGCTGATCGAGCATGATATGAGCCTGGTCATGGGCATCTGCGAGGGCATTGCCGTGCTGAACTTCGGCCGCATCATCGCCAAGGGCACGCCGGATGAGATCCGCAACAACCCGCAGGTCATCGAAGCCTATCTGGGCAAGAAGGAGGGCTAAGCCATGGCTGATACGTTACTGAAAGTTGATAACATCAACGTCTATTACGGCAACATCCACGCCGTCAAGGACATCTCCTTCGAGGTGGATCAGGGCGAGATCGTCACCCTGATCGGTGCCAACGGTGCTGGCAAATCCACCACCCTGAAGACCATTTCCGGCCTGCTGAAGCCCAAGACCGGCGACATCCTGTACAAGGGCAGCAGCATCAAGGGCATGCGCGCCCACAAGATTGTGGAAGCAGGCCTTGCCCATGTGCCGGAAGGCCGCCATGTGTTCCTGCACATGACCGTGGAAGAAAATCTGGACATGGGTGCATACACCCAGCCTGCTTCCACCATTGCACCCAACAAGGAAAAGGTGTTTGAGCTGTTCCCCCGCCTGAAGGAGCGCCGCAAGCAGCTGGCCGGTACCATGTCCGGCGGCGAGCAGCAGATGCTGGCTATGGGCCGTGCACTGATGAGCAACGCTTCCATGCTGATGCTGGACGAGCCTTCCATGGGCCTTTCGCCGCTGCTGGTGCAGGAGATCTTCGACATCATCCAGAACGTGCACAAGGAAGGCATGACCATCCTGCTGGTGGAGCAGAACGCACAGATGGCTCTTTCCGTGGCAGACCGTGCCTACGTCCTTGAGACGGGCCGTGTGGTCATGGAGGGCACCGGTGCTGAACTGCTGACCAACGAGCGCGTGCGCAGCGCATATCTGGGCGGCTAAGCAAAAAATCGTATAAGAAAAGGGGCTGTTGCACATGTAACAGCCCCTTTTTTGCAGTATTTGTTATGCCAGCAGAGACATGATATTTGCGGTAATCAGGCCGCCTGCCGTGCCAATGACGTAGCCCATCAGAGCCATCAGAACGCCAACAGGCACCAGAGCGCCGCTGTAGGCACCAGCCAGAATGGGAGCGGATGCGGAACCGCCGATGTTTGCCAGAGATGCAACACCGCAGGTGAACATATCCAGATGGAAGATCTTTGCCAGCAGCACCAGAATGATGCCGTGGATGGCCAGGATCATAAAGCCCGCCAGGATCCATGCGGGTGCATCGGTCAGCTCCAGGAAGCTTGCGCGGGAGGCAAGCAATGCCACCACGGAGTACAGCAGCAGGTTGGACAGCTCGGTGCTGCCTGCCATGCGGCCCACGGGGGTGACAGCACCGATCAGGCCGGACAGCGTGATGAGCAGGACGGTCCAGGTGGCCTTGTCCAGGAAAGGCATTGCGCTGTTCAGGGCTGCGCCGATATCCTGACCGAAGGCGGAGATCACCAGAGCCAGACCCAGCAGGAAGATCAGGTTGACAAAGCTGGCCTTGTCCTCGTTGCCCTTTGCGTCCTCTTCCAGACGGCGGGACACTTCGTCCAGCGTGGTGGTGTCGGCCTTGACCCACTTGTTGAACTTGGGAGCCAGATTGATGGCCCACAGCAGGAACATGACCCAGATGGAGTAGTCGATGGAGTCCACCACCAGTGCGTAGGCCATGTCAGCTTCGCCGATGTCCAGCGCAGCCTGCACGGCGATCATGTTGCCGGAGCCGCCCATCCAGCTGCCGCACAGAGCGCCCAGTGCCTTCCATGCTTCGGAGCCAAGGGGCCCCTTCATGATGGCGAAGGTGGCAATGAAGGCCAACGAGATGGAGACGGAAGCGGCAAAGAAGCCGCCCAGCATCTTGGGACCCAGCTTGATGATCTTGCGGATGTCGCAGCGCAGCAGCATCAGGAAGATCATTGCATACAGCAGGTTGTTTTTCAGCACGGAGTAGGCAGGCTTGGTGGCCTCCATGTCCCATGCACCCAGCGTGCAGAGAATCATGGTAATGAGGTACAGCAGAACGATAGGTGGTGCATAGTCGAAGAATTTCGACTTCGTGTAGCGTTGCAACCACACCAGCAGTGCGGCAATGAACACCAGCACGGCGATGTAGGTGAAACCGTTTGTGATCATGAACCCAATCCCCTTTCTTTTTGTGCAATTTTTGCGGACAATTGTCTTTACAATATCGACAATTTCGTATACAATACTACCATAGATTTCATAATCTGGCAATATTTTTTTATCGAAAGGGGTAGGTTTTTGCATGAAAATCACGGAAGTACGTCTCGGTCTGATCTCCGTGCCGCTGCGCGTGCCTTTTAAGACGGCTCTGCGCTCGGTCAGCAGCGTGGAGGATGTGATCGTAGAGATCCACACCGACACCGGCGCTGTGGGTTATGGTGAGGCACCTCCCACCGGTGTGATCACCGGCGACACCACCGGTGCCATCATCGGTGCCATCCGCGACCATATCGCAAAGACCATCATCGGCCGCGATGTGGACGACTTTGAAGACCTGATGATCGCACTGAATGCCTGCATCCAGAAGAACACCAGCGCCAAGGCTGCTGTGGATATGGCCCTGTGGGATCTGTACGGCCAGCTGTACAAAATCCCTGTGTACAAGCTGATGGGCGGCGCAAAGAAGTCCATCGTCACCGACATCACCATCAGCGTCAACGACCCCGAAGAGATGGTGCGCGATGCCCTGAACGCCATCGACCGCGGCTACGACTGCCTGAAGGTCAAGGTGGGCAAGGAGCCGGAAAAGGATATTGCACGCCTGAGCGCCATCCGCGGTGCTGTGCCCAAGGAGACCTGCATCCGCATCGACGCAAATCAGGGCTGGACCCCCAAGGAAGCCGTGCGCATCCTGAACGGAATGCAGGAGAAGGGCCTTGATCTCGAATTCGTGGAGCAGCCGGTCAAGGCCCACGACTTTGAAGGCCTGAAGTATGTTACCGAGCGCTCCTATGTGCCGGTGCTGGCCGACGAGAGCGTGTTCTCCCCGCAGGACGCACTGACCATCATGCAGATGGGAGCCGCAGACCTCGTGAACATCAAGCTGATGAAGTGCGGCGGCCTGTACAACGCCCTCAAGATCGCATCCGCTGCCGAGGTGTACGGCGTGGAGTGCATGATCGGCTGTATGCTGGAAGCCAAAATCAGCGTGAATGCCGCCGTGCATCTGGCCTGCGCAAAGCAGATCATCACCCGCGTGGATCTGGACGGCCCCGTGCTGTGCAGTGAGGACCCCATCCTCGGCGGTGCCGTGTTCAACGAAAAGGAGATCACGGTTTCCAACGAGCCGGGCCTTGGCATCAAGGGCATTGAGCCGGGCAAGATCAAGTATTTGGATTGACCCTCTCAGCTTCACTTCGTTCAGCAGCTCCCCCGAAAGGGGGAGCTTTTTGAATCTTTACAGTCAGCACAAAGAAAGCTCCCCCTTTCGGGGGAGCTGGCACAGCGCAAGCTGTGACTGAGAGGGTTTTACTCTTTATAAGCCAGAATAGCCTTCAGGTATTCCCACACACGGGCCACCGATGCAATGTCGGCGCGCTCGTTGGGGGTGTGGACATGCAGCAGGTTCGGGCCAAAGGAGATGCAGTCCAGCCCGTCGATCTTGCCCGAGAGGATACCGCATTCCAGGCCCGCATGAATGGCAACGATCTGGGGCTTTGCACCGTACTGCGCCTCGTACACAGCAACGCAGCGGTCGCGCAGGGCGCTTTCGCGGGCGTAGGTCCAAGCGGGATAGTCGCCGTGGAACCGCACGCTGCCGCCCAGCAGCTCGGTCAGGGTCTGCAGTTTGCAGCTCAGCAGCTCCTTCGCCGAGGGCACCGAGCTGCGCAGGGAGAAGCGCAGGATGGCTTCGCTGTCGTCCAGCTCGGCAACGCCGAGGTTCAGCGAGGTCTCCACAAGGCCCGGCACATCCATGCTCATGCTCTGCACACCCCAGGGCATCAGCAGCAGGGCCTTGCGCAGGCGCTGGGTGGAATCGGCATCCAATGCGCTGAACGCGCCGCAGCCCTGTTCCGTGAGCTGCAGGCAGATGGCGGGGTCTGCCGTGCCGTATTCGGCCTGCATCTGTGCGGCGAACTGAGCGGCAGCAGTGTGCACGCCCTCGGTGATGCCTGCGGGCAGCACCAGCGTGATGCTGCTTTCTTTGGGAATGACATTCTCCTTTGCGCCGCCGGACAGTGCCAGAACGGCGTAGTCCACGCCATTTTCGGTCAGCAGTGTCAGCCAGCGGCCCAGCAAAGCAATGGCGTTGGCACGGCCCTTGTGGATCTCGGTGCCGGAGTGTCCGCCCACAAGGCCGATCACATCCGCCTTCACGGCGGTGCCGGTCACAGCCGCACGGGTGATGGGCAGATGGCATTCAACGCGGCGTCCGCCTGCACAGCCTGCGGTCAGCACCCCTTCTTCCTCGGAGTCGATGTTCACCAGAATCCGGCCCTCAAGGTCGGAAAAATCCATGGCAGATGCACCCAGCAGGCCCACCTCCTCGCAGACGGTCAGCACGACCTCCAGCGCAGGGTGGGGAATGTCCTTTGCGTCCAGAACAGCCAGCGCATAGGCCACGGCAATGCCGTCGTCGCCGCCAAGGGTCGTGCCCTCGGCGCACACATAGCCGCCGTCTACGACCGGGTGGATGGCATCCTTCTCAAGATCCAGCGGGCAGTCGGCGGTCTTGTCGCCCACCATGTCCAGATGGCCCTGCAGGATCAGGCCCGGCTCCTTCTCGTATCCGGGTGTGGCCGGTGCCTTGATGAGCACATTGCCCATCTCGTCCTGACGGCAGGCAAGGCCGTGGGCCTTGGCGAACTGCACGCAGTAGTCGCTCAGTGCCTTTTCGTGGTGGGAGGTGTGCGGAATGCCACAGATCTCCTCAAAGTAATAAAAAACCGAAGCTGGTTCAAGATTGGATAATACGCCCATAATGTTCCCTCTCCTTGTGCTGTATTTTAAGAAAGAAGACCGGCAGAGCTGTGAGCCATGCCGGTCTTTCGGGTCTTTACTCTGCCTGACTCAGGCAGTCGTCCATGGCGGTGAACACAGCGTCGCTGGTCATGGTAGCACCGGCAACAGCGTCCACACCGCTGGTGGAACCGGCCTTGGTCAGCTGGTCTGCCAGAGTTTCAGCAGCGGTGCCGCCCAGTTCGGGAGTCTCGCCGGATGCATCGATCTCCACACCGGTCACCCGGCCGCCGGTGACGGTGACGGTGACGGTCACATCACTCAGGCAGCCCTGAGCGCTGGACGTATAGATGCCATCCGTCAGGCTGGCGGCGTTGTCGGCAGCGGGCACAGTGCCGGTGTACTTGATGTACAGGCCGAGCACAACTGCCATAATGACAGTGACAACAGCCATGATGATAACATTCCGGGTGAGTTTCTTCATAAAAGATCAAATGCTCCCTTTTGACGTGATATATTTTTTACTTTGCGGGTTTGAAACTGTCGCGCAGGGTGACGACGCGGTTGTAAACGCCGGGGTTCTTGGAGTCCGGCGTAAAGAAGCCGGTGCGCACGAACTGGAACTTCTCACCGGGCTTTGCGTCCTTCAGGCTTTCTTCCAGCTTGCAGCCCTTGCACACAACAACGCTTTCCGGGTTCAGGTAGTCCTTGTAATCGCTGCCCTCGGGGATGGCGTTCATGTTGGCCTCGGTGAACAGCTTGTCGTACAGGCGCACCTCGGCATCCACGGCATGGGCGGCACTCACCCAATGGATGGTGCCCTTGACCTTGCGGCCGTCGGCGGGATTGCCGTTGCCCGTCTCAAGGTCGGCGGTGCAGTGGATGGCGGCAATGCTGCCGTCGGCATTCTTCTCCACGCCGGTGCACTTGACGATGTAAGCGCCCATCAGACGCACCTCACCGCCAATGGTCAGGCGCTTGAACTTGGGAGGCGGCACCTCGGCAAAGTCCTCATTCTCGATCCACAGCTCTTTGGTAAAGGCCACCTTGCGGGTGGTGGTATCGTTGGCTTCGCGGTTGGGGTTGTTGGCTACATCAAAGTACTCGGTCTTGTCCTCCGGGTAGTTGTCTACGATCAGCTTTACGGGGTCCAGCACGGCAATGCGGCGCTGAGCGGTCAGGTCCAGCTCGCTGCGGATGCAGGCTTCCAGCTGGCGCATGTCGATCAGGTTGTCGGATTTAGAAATGCCGGCCTCCCGCACAAAGGTGAAGATGGAGGTGGGGGTGTAGCCGCGGCGGCGCAGGCCGCACAGGGTGGGCATACGGGGGTCGTCCCAGCCATCCACAATGCCCATTTCCACCAGCTCACGCAGGTAGCGCTTGCTCATGACGGTGTTGGTCATGTTCAGGCGTGCAAACTCACGCTGCTTGGGGAAGGCAGTGCCGAAGATGTTCTCGATGACCCAGTTGTACAGCGGACGGTGGTTCTCGAACTCCAGACTGCACATGCTGTGGGTGATGCCCTCAATGGCATCCTGAATGGGGTGTGCGAAGTCGTACATCGGGTAGATGCACCACTTGCTGCCCTGACGGTGATGCTCGGCGTACTTGATGCGGTAGATAGCCGGGTCACGCATGTTCATGTTGGGGCTGGCCAGATCGATCTTGGCACGCAGGGTCTTTTCGCCCTCCTGGAACTCACCGGCACGCATCCGGCGGAACAGGTCAAGATTCTCTTCCGGGGTGCGGTCGCGCCACGGAGAGGGACGGGAAGGCTTGCCGGCATCGGCACCGCGGTACTCGCGCATTTCGTCGCGGGTCAGGTCGTCCACGTAGGCCTTGCCCTCCATGATGAGCTTTTCGGCATACTCGTAGCACTTGTCAAAGTAGTCGCTGCCGTAGAAGATGCCGCCGTTGGGGTCGGCACCCAGCCAGTGCAGATCCTCGATGATGCTGTTCACGTACTCCTCACCCTCGCGGGCAGGGTTGGTGTCGTCCAGACGCAGGTTGAACTTACCGCCGTACTGGTTTGCAATGGACCAGTTGATGTAGATGGCCTTGGCACTGCCGATGTGCAGGTAGCCGTTGGGCTCGGGCGGGAAGCGGGTATGGATCTCGCTGATCTTGCCCTCGGCCAGATCAGCGTCGATGATGTCGGTCAGAAAGTTTTTATCTGCCATGTGTTTTCCCCCTGTCAAAGGCACAAAGTGCCTATATATTCCATAATACTATATAATACACTATTCTGCCGATTTCTTCAAGAGAAAACCCTCTCAGTCTCGCATACGCTCGCCAGCTCCCCCGAGAGGGGGAGCTTAACTCCTCCAGTCACCTTCGGTGACAGCCCCCTCAGAGATGGGGCCCTTGGCAGTACGGTAAAGCTTTTCCTCTTTGCCAAAGGCTCCCTCCCCGAGGGAGCTGGCAAAGCCGTCAGGCTTTGACTGAAGGAGTTCTCCCATCCGAAAAATCCCCAATTCATGTTGTTTTCCACAACTTTTTCCCTATCCCTTGACACCGCCGTGCAAGGAGAGTATATTTTTGCATGGCATACAGCGCATTTTGCCGTGTTTAAAATAGGAGGAACCCCATGAACAGTTTAAAAGAAGCGTTCAGCAGGAAAAATATGCTGAAGAATTTAAATTTCTTCGGTGAGCTGAATCTCGGCCTGATCCTGACGGCGGTCGGCATCGTTTACTTTAAAAATCCCAATCATTTTGCATTTGGCGGCACCTCGGGCCTGTCCATTCTGCTGGCAGACCTGTTCCCTAAGATCAACGTGGGCGGCTTTATGTGGATCATCAACCTGATTCTGGTGGTGCTGGGCTTCGTCTTTCTGGGCATCAAGACCATGGGCTGGACGATCTATTCTTCCTTTGCGCTGTCCTTTTTTGTGTCGGTGTGCGAGTGGCTCTATCCCGTCAACGTTTCCATGAGCGGCGATGCCATGCTGGATCTGGTGTTCGCCGTGTTCCTGCCGGCGCTTGGTGCGGCGATCGTGTTCGACATCGGTGCATCCACCGGCGGTACGGATATTGTGGCCCTGATTCTGGCAAAATATACCTCTATGGAGATCGGCAAAGCCCTGATGGTCAGCGATATCCTCATTGTGCTGGCGGCGGCATGGCGGTTCGGCATGGGCACCGGCCTTTACTGCATCCTTGGCCTGATCGGCAAGAGCTTTGTGGTGGACGGTGCCATCGAGAACATCCGCCTGCGCAAGGTGTGCACCATCGTGACGTCCAACCCGCAGCCCATTCTGGACTTCATCATCAAGGAAATGAACCGTTCCGCTACCGTGGAAAAGGCTTACGGCGCTTACACCCACCACGAGCTGAGCGTGCTGGTGACGGTGCTGACCCGCCGTCAGGCCCTGCAGCTGCGCAACTTCCTGCGGGAGAACGACCCCCGGAGCTTTATCACCATCGTCAACTCCAGCGAGATCATCGGCAAGGGCTTCCGCTCCTTTAATTAAAGGCACGGCAGGGCCACGCCGCTATTGACGAACCGCTCCAAAAACGATATACTATATTCCGGCGGTGCAGCAGTGCCGCCGGATGCCGGGGTGTTGCGCAGTTGGTAGCGCGCCTGCTTTGGGAGCAGGAGGCCGCGAGTTCGAGTCTCGCCACTCCGATATGACAAAAAGCCACGATGAACCGTTTACAAATGCGGTTTCGTCGTGGCTTTATTTGTTGCCAGTCCCCTGAGATCCGGCTGGAAGATGCCTTATTTGTGCGTTACCGTCTCAAAAACTGTCCCTGCGCTAAAGGGCAAATGCGCACCCGGCAGCTTTCCGATTTTGTTCTTTTTTTATTTACAAACAGTACCTTGACACCGAAATATCCTTTTTGTAATCTTAAAGAGTATTCTGAATGTAAGTGAATGCCGTCCCGAATCAATACGGTTTTTTCGGGCAGGACGGCAGGAAGTTTCTCCAGCGAATGTCCTGGGGGTGGTACCCTGCTGCCACAGGCAGTAGGGCGGGACCGAAGTTCCGGGCTGTTCGCAGAGAAAACTTCCTGATGGCCTGCCAAGTGAGCGCAAGCTGACGGCAATGGGAAAGGAGCAACTACCAATGGATCATCTGCAGAACGTAATGGGATACTTCGACCAGCAGCAGCCGCTGTGCGCCGAACACGACCGCATCAGCAAGGACCTGTACAAGGAGTTTGGCGTTAAAGCGGGCCTGCGCGACGAAAACGGCAAGGGCGTGCTGGCAGGCTTGACCAATATCTCCGATATCCGCGCCTTCCAGTATGTGGACGGGGTGAAAAAGCCTGCCGACGGTCAGCTGCTCTACCGCGGCTACGACGTGAAAGACCTGATCCGCGGGTCGTCCGGCAGCCGCTTTGCCTTTGAGGAAGCGGGCTATCTGCTACTGTTCGGTGAGCTGCCCACGCAGGAAAAGCTGGAAGAGTTCTGCCGCGTGCTGGGCGAGTGCCGCACCATGCCCACCAACTTTACCCGTGATGTGATCATGAAGGCCCCCAGCCACGATATCATGAACTCCATGGCCCGCAGCGTGCTCACACTGGCATCCTACGACCCTAAGGCCGGTGATCTGGAAATTTCCAATGTGCTGCGCCAGAGCATCCAGCTGGCCGGCATCTTCCCCATGCTGGCCGTGTACAGCTACCATGCCTATAACCACTACGAAAAAGACGGCAGCATGTACATCCACCGGCCGGACCCGGAGCTTTCCACCGCAGAGAACTTTTTGCGGATGCTGCGCCCGGATATGAAGTACACCGAGCTGGAAGCCCGCGTGCTGGATGTGGCATTGCTGCTGCACGCCGAGCACGGCGGCGGCAACAACTCCACCTTTACCACCCGCGTGGTCACTTCGTCTGGCACCGATACCTACTCGGCCATGGCGGCTGCCCTGTGCTCCCTCAAAGGCCCGCGCCACGGCGGTGCCAACCTGATGGTGATGCAGATGATGCAGAACATCCGCGAAAACCTGCACGACACCGAGGACGATGAAGAGCTGGAAGCCTACCTGAAAAAGCTGCTGCACGGCGAAGCATTTGACCGCAAAGGCCTGATCTACGGCATGGGCCACGCGGTGTACTCCCTCAGTGACCCCCGTGAGGTGGTATTCAAGGGCTATGTGGAACAGCTGGCCCACGAGAAGGGCCGCGACAAGGACCTTGCCCTTTACAACAAGATCGAGCACATGGCCCCGCAGCTGATCGCGGAGGAGCGCAAAATTTTCAAGGGTGTCAGCCCCAATGTGGACTTCTACAGCGGCTTTGTGTACGATATGCTGGGCATCCCCATGGAGCTGTACACGCCGCTGTTCGCCGTGGCCCGCGTGATGGGCTGGAGCGCCCACCGCATTGAAGAGCTGCTCAGCGCAAACAAGATCATCCGCCCGGCCTACAAGAGCCTTGGCGGCACCCACGAATATATCCGCCGCAATGAGCGGGAATAACAGGGAGGATGCATGATGAGCGTGGAACTGAAACATCACCCGGAAGAATGGTTCTTCCTGCACAATTTTGATATCGACAAGGTGTTCAGCACCATCCAGCGGGCGGATTACCTGATCTTATATTACATTAAGATGCAGGCCGAACAGCACCCGGACAGTAAGGTTTATCTGGCTGACCTTGCTGCCGTTATGGGCCTGAAGGTGACAGAGCTTTCCAAGGCCGTTGAAAAGCTGCAGGACAAGGGCTTTGTGGCATGGAAGACCGACCGTGAAGCGGGCCGCACCTATGTGGAGCTTTCCAGCAAGGCTGTGGAGCTGATGGCGGAGGAGCGCGCGTTCATGCAGCGCTGTTACGCCCGCCTGCGTGCAGAGCTTGGCGACGAAGAACTGCATCGTGCAGTAAGCACCATGCAGAGCGTGACGACCATCCTGAAGGATGAACGGGAACACAGCGGCGTATAAAAACAGCCTCAACAAAAAAATGAGATAGACTTCCCCGAAAGGGGTTGCCTATCTCATTTTTTGTTGTAAACTGAGGTTCCCGGATCAACAAATAAATTCTACTGAAAAAAGCCAGAGCGGCTATTTTAAATCCTTTACCGGATCAGGTTCACAAACACCGGGCAGAGCACTGCGGTCAGCACACCGGCCACCGCAATGGAAAGGCCGCTCATGGCACCTTCCACCTCGCCCATCTGCAGAGCTTTGCTGGTGCCCACGGCATGGGCCGAAGTTCCGATGCCCACGCCCTTGGCGATGGGGTCGGTGATGTGGAACATCTTGCACACCGTCTCAGCCAGCAGCGCTCCCACGATGCCGGTAACAATGACGATCGCACCGGTCAGGGCAGCAATGCCGCCCAGCTCAGCGGCCACATCCATGCTGATGGCGGTGGTCACGGATTTGGGCAGCAGGGTGGCATACTGCTCACGGGTCAGGTCCAGCGCCAGTGCCAGCGCCAGTGCGCTGCCAAGGCTCACCAGCGTGCCCACCGAGATACCCGCAATGATAGCGGCAGCGTTCTCTTTCAGCAGGTCGATCTTTTCATACAGCGGAATGGCCAGTGCCACGGTGGCGGGCAGCAGCAGATAGTTCACCGGTGCCGCGCTGGCCTTGTAGTCCGCATACGGGATGTTGCACACCGACAGAAAGATGATCACAAAGATGCTGCCCAGCAGCAGCGGGTTAAAAATGGCTTTGCCTGTCACTTTATTGATAAGGGTGCCCAGTGCAAACGCGGCCAGCGTAAGCAGAACGCCCCATGCTGCGGAGCCGGACAGAAAATCATTCAGCAGCTGCGTCATTGTCAGCCTCCTTTTTCTTGCGGCCGGTCAGGGCCTGCGTGGTCTTGCCTGCACTCACCATCACCAGCACAGTGACCGGGATAATGGCAACGAGGATGGGCAGCAGCATCTCGCCCATCTCTGCCCACAGTTCCATCACACCGGCGGCAGCGGGCACGAACAACAGCGGGAAGATGCCTGTGAGATAGGTTCCAACCTCTTTCACATCGTCCAGCTTTACCAGCTTGAAGTTCAGCGCTGCCAGCAGCAGCACCAGACCGTAGACGCTGGCCGGGACCGGCAGCGGCAGCACTACATGAAGGATCTCGCCCAAAAAACAAAACGCAAGAATGCGCGCAAACTGAAAAATATATTTCGTAGTAAAGTTCCCCTTTCCTCGATCAAAAGCGTAAATGGACACATCAAGGGTAAAGTATACCGCAGGAGCCCCAATCCATCAACCGTGATTCTGGATAAGAAAAATTGCACATTTCGCCGAGAACTGTGCAAAAAAAGGCGCACCGGTCAAGCCGGTGCGCCTTTTTGCATGTTATCAGAAATACCGTCAGATCACATAATCATTCCCAGCCTGATCAGGCCGGGCGAGATCGGCCAGTGTGATATTGCCGAAATAATTGGAGATCAGATCGTCCAGCCCCTTCCACATCTCGTAGGTGCGGCAGTTTGCCATGCGGGAGCAGGGGGTCGCATTGGGGGTCAGGCAGCTCACCGGCGCAAGGCTGCCCTCGGTCAGCATCAGGATCTCGCCCACGGTGTACTGATCCGGGCTGCGGGTGAGCCGGTAGCCGCCGCCCTTGCCGCGCAAGCCCTCCAGAAAGCCGTTCTGCACCAGCACCTTAAGGATGTTTTCCAGATATTTTTCCGAGATCTCCTGCCGGGCAGCGATCTCCTTGAGAGGGACATATTTTTCAGACTGATGCTCGGAAAGGTCGATCATCACGCGCAGTGCATAGCGCCCTTTGGTGGACACGATCATAATAGTGTACTTCCTTTGTTGGTTATAGATTGAGTTTTTAACCTATTATACAACAGGGTAAATAATATTTCAATCCCACTTTTTTCAAAAAATCCATTGACAACCGCACAGAACGGGTCTATAATACCATCAAACCCACAAATGATGTTGGTATAAAGGTTTTAGAACCGGGTCGTCCAGCAGGGCACATGTGCCCATAACTGTATCAGGGAGGAAACTACAATGAGCAAGATTTATACTGCCGCAGATCAGCTGATCGGTCATACTCCGTTGCTGGAGCTGACCCACATTGAAAAGGAGCAGGAGCTGCCTGCCCACATCATTGCCAAGCTGGAATACTTCAATCCGGCCGGTTCTGTCAAGGATCGCATCGCCAAAAAGATGATTGATGATGCCGAGGAAAAGGGCCTGCTGAAGGAAGGTTCCGTGATCATTGAGCCTACCTCCGGCAATACTGGCATCGGTCTGGCCGCTGTGGCAGCCGCCAAGGGCTACCGCATCATCATCGTGATGCCCGAGACCATGAGCGTGGAGCGCCGCCAGCTGATGAAGGCTTACGGTGCAGAGCTGGTGCTGAGCGAGGGTGCCAAGGGCATGAAGGGTGCCATTGCCAAGGCCGATGAGCTGGCAAAGGAGATCCCGAATTCCTTCATCCCCGGCCAGTTCGTGAACCCGGCCAACCCTCAGGCCCACATCGAGACCACCGGCCCCGAGATCTGGGAGGACACCGACGGCAAGGTGGATATCTTTGTGGCAGGCGTGGGCACCGGCGGCACCGTGACCGGCGTGGGCCAGTACCTGAAGAGCAAGAACCCGAACGTCAAGGTGGTGGCTGTAGAGCCTGCTTCCTCTCCTGTGCTGAGCAAGGGCACCGCAGGCGCACACAAGATCCAGGGCATCGGCGCGGGCTTTGTGCCGGACGTACTGGACACCAAGGTGTATGACGAAATCATCGCCGTGGAGAACGACGATGCCTTTGCCACCGGCCGTCTGATCGGCCACAAGGAAGGCGTGCTGGTGGGTATCTCCTCCGGTGCTGCTGTTTATGCTGCCCTGCAGCTGGCAAAGCGCCCGGAGAATGCCGGTAAGAACATCGTGGTCCTGCTGCCCGATACCGGCGACCGCTACCTGTCCACCCCGCTGTTTGCAGACTGATCTTTCAAAAAGCTTTCCTCTCCCGTTCTGTGACTTCACAGGGCGGGAGTTTTTTGTTACAATATCCCTATCAAACACTTTGGAGATTTGCCCATGAATTACTATGCTGCCCCCATGGAGGGCCTGACCGACCGGGTGTGGCGGCAGGCACACCAGAAATGGTTCGGCCCTGCTGGCAATGCCGACCGCTACTATGCCCCTTTCATCTCCCCGCCGGAGAACCGGGTGCTCATTAAAAAGAAGATGGCTGAGCTTGCCCCTGCGGCAAACCCCGGCGCACCGGTGATCCCGCAGCTGCTGGCAAAGGACGGCGAACTTGCCGCATGGATGATCGGCGAGCTGCGCGGCCTTGGCTACACCGAGGTGAACCTGAACCTCGGCTGTCCTTCCGGCACCGTCACCGCCAAAGGCAAGGGTTCCGGGATGCTGCGCGACCCCGTCAAGCTGGACGCTTTTCTTGCCGCCGTATTTGCCAATGCGGAAAGGCCTATCTCGGTCAAGACCCGGCTGGGCGTGGAAAGACCGGAAGAATTTGCTGCCATTCTGGACATCTATAACCGGTATCCCATCTGTGAGCTGACCATCCACCCGCGTGTGATGCGCCAGCTCTACCGCGGGCAGGCCGACCGTGCCGCTTTTGCTGCCTCCCTGCCCGGGTGCCGGATGCCCGTGTGCTACAACGGCGATGTGACCACCGCTGCGGACCTGCACACGTTGGAAGCGCAGTATCCGCAGCTGTCCGGCATCATGGTGGGGCGCGGCATCATTGCGGACCCGGCGCTCTTCCGTGAAGCACGCGGCGGTGCACCGGCCGCACGGGAAGAGCTGCGCGGATACCTTGACGACCTCTACCACGGATACTCCGAACTGTTCGGCAGCGCCGGGTGCGCGGTGAGCCGCATGAAGGGACACTGGTTCTACCTCATTCACAAGTTTGAGGGGGCCGAAAAGCTGGAAAAGCAGCTGCGCAAGGCGCGGGAACCGTGGGAATATGAGGTCGTCGTAAACCAGATCTTTACACTGCCGTTCCGGCCGTAACGGTTGGAATGGCCTCCGTTTCGCTCTGGCCATCTTCACCGGAGGGGCTGTAACGGTAAACGGCATCTGCATTCTATTATGAAAAAGCCCCGCCATCATAGCGACGGCGGGGCATAAGCAGACAAGCGATATCAGACGTTCAGATAACTGCGCAGCATGGCCTGCAGCAGATCGTCACGATCCACCTTGCGGATCATGGAACGGGCATTTTTATAGGTCGTGATGTAGGTGGGGTCTTCGGACAGGATATAGCCCACCAGCTGATTGACCGGATTATAGCCTTTTTCCTTTAAAGCATCGTACACCTGCTGTACGATCTCATGGATCTCATAGTCCTTTTTGTCGTGGATCGAAAAAATAGCGGTCTCGCCACTCACGGAATACACCCCCTTAGGAAGAACTACATTCATTGTACACGAATTGCGAGGAAACTTCAAGCTAAACAGACCGGATTTGCACAGTTTGCATAAAATTTCCGGTCCTGATTTTGCAGGCTGACGGCCTGCACCGCCGCAAATGCGGCAGAAGGAGGGCCTTTATGCTGTATGGCATCGGCTGCGACCTGTGCGAGATCGCGCATCTGGAAAAAAGCCTTACCGGCGCACACGCTGCAGCCTTTATCCGCCGGGTGTACGGCGAGGCCGAACGCGCTGCGCTGAGCCTTGACGAACCACTGCCCGCCGGGCACAGCGCTGCCCACCGGCTTGCCAGCGCCGCAGCCAACTTTGCCGCCAAGGAAGCCTTTTTAAAGGCGGCAGGCACCGGCCTGCGGGAGCCGTTCTCCCTGTGTGAGATCGAGGCTGTCCGGCTGGAAAGCGGTGCACCTGCCTATCATTTTTCCGGCCAGACGGCGGAATGGATGCAGGCCCATGGCCTTGCCGCCCGGCTCTCTCTGAGCCACGAGGGCGGCATGGCGCTGGCCTTCTGCACACTGGAAACTCTGTAAGCCTTTGTGCATACAATGGAATATCCCCTGCGCTGCATAACCGGCGCGCAGCCGGCTCATACTGAGAGCAGACGAAGATGCGCCGGACGCATCACATAAGCGGGGCGCATCCTCCAAATGCAGGGAGGGAGATTCCATGGAGGTACACAGAGGAGAAGTTTTTTACGCAGATCTTTCGCCGGTGGTGGGGTCGGAGCAGGGCGGCGTGCGCCCGGTACTGATCGTGCAGAACGAGATCGGCAACCGGCACAGCCCTACCGTGATCGCTGCGGCCATTACATCCCGGCTGGACAAAGCCCGCCTGCCCACCCACATCAATATCCGGGCAGCGGATACCGGCCTTGCCAAGGACAGCGTGGTGCTGCTGGAGCAGATCCGCACGCTGGATAAGCACCGCCTGCGGGAGCGGGCCGGGCAGATCACGCCGGAAGATCAGAAACGTGTGGATCAGGCTTTGGATGTAAGCCTGGGGCTTACTTCATATTAAGGGGCTGTTGCAAAACAGCTCTCTGAAAAGATCATGCACAAAAAAACCCGGAACCTTTTTTCGGCCAAAACGGCTCAAAAAGGGCTCTGGGTTTCTGATTTTGCGCTGTTTCTTTGTGCAAACTGCGATCGTTTTTTCATTTTCCAGCTTAATTTTTTTGAAAAGGCGCGCGAAGGCTGGTTATTCCCGCCAGAAAATGCTATACTTTTCTGCAGAATGATTGTGCTGTCATGTGCAGCATATGCAGGTTTTATGATGATATCGGAGGGCTGATTATATGATCATCCAAAGCAAAAAAGTATGGATCGCCGACCAGTTCATTTCTGCCGCAGTCGAGCTGGAGCAGGGCAAGATCACCGGCATCTTCCCCTATGGTGAAAAGCAGGCCGATGTGGACTATGGCTCCAAGCGCATCGTGCCCGGTTTTATGGATATCCACTGCCATGGTGCCTACGAGTTCGACACCAACGACGCAAAGCCGGAGGGCCTGCGCTACTGGGCAAAGCATATCGTCTCTGAGGGTGTGACCAGCTTTCTGGCCACTACCGTCACCCAGAGCGTGGAGGTGCTGACCAACGCCGTGGCCAATGTGGCCGACGTGATGGAGGGCAGCTACGAAGGTGCCGAGATCCTTGGCATCCACTTTGAAGGCCCCTACCTCGATATGAAGTACAAGGGCGCACAGCCTCCGGAGTACATCGCCAAGCCCAGCGTGGAGCAGTTCAAGCACTACCAGCAGGCAGCACGCGGCCACATCCGCTATGTGACCCTTGCACCGGAACACGACGAAGGGTTTGCGCTGACCCATTACCTGACCGAGCACGGCGTGGTGGTCAGCATCGGCCATAGTGCCGCCACCTATGAGCAGGCCGTGATGGCCTATGCCAACGGTGCCCGCTCCATGACCCACGTGTACAACGGCATGTCCCCCTTCGCCCACCGCGCCAACGGTCTGGTGGGCGCAGCCTACCGCATCCGCACCATGTACGGCGAGATCATCTGCGACGGCTGCCACTCCACCCCTGCTGCCCTGAACAACTACTTCATGAGCAAAGGCCCGGATTACGCCATCATGATCTCGGATGCACTGATGGCCAAGGGCACCCCCATTGGCAGCGAGTACATCTTTGGCGGCAACCATATCACCATCTACCCGGACGGCAGCGCCCATCTGGACAACGGCACGCTGGCCGGTTCCACTTTGAACATCAACAAGGGCCTGCGCATTCTGGTGGAGGAGGCCATGGTGCCCTTCAACTATGCACTGAACGCCTGCACCATCAACCCGGCACGCTGCCTGCATCTGGATGACCGCAAGGGTTCCATCCAGATCGGCAAGGATGCCGACCTTGTGGTGCTGGACGACAACTACGATGTGCTGCAGACCTACTGCATGGGCAAGGCCCAGCTGTAATTTCTGGCTGACGCGAACAAAGGATGTGTTAAACCCGTTATGATCCAGATCGCCTTCTGCGACGATGACCAGACAGTTCTGGACCAGCTCTCTGCCCTGCTGGAAAAATATCGCGCCCAGCGCTGTGTCCAGATCCAGTGCACAGCCTTTCACAGCCCGCTGGATCTGCTGGCCGAGATCGAAAAGGGCACCCGGTACGATATCCTATTTCTGGATGTCATCATGCCGGCCGAAAACGGCATTACCGCTGCCAAGGAGATCCGGCAGTACGATAACGTCGTCAAGATCATCTTTCTTACTTCTTCCGCCGAGTTTGCAGTGGAATCCTATGTGGTGGGTGCCTACTTCTACCAGCTCAAGCCCATCTGGGAGGACAGCTTTTTCCGTCTGACGGATTCGGTGATCGCCGAGTGCCGCCGCGCCGACCAGCGCAGCCTGATCCTGCGCTGCAAGACCGGCATCTCCCGCATCGATCTGGACCAGCTGCTCTACTGTGAAGTGCTTGGCCGTACTGCTGGTCATTGCGCTGTTCCCGACAGGCGGCACCGCGCTGCGGGATGCCACCGAGCTGGTCGTCACCCTGCCGCTGCTGCTGGCACTGGTGCACTGGATCGCGCCTTCGGTGCGCGCGCTGTCGCACTCTTCGCTCAAGCTGCAGCTGCAGTTCGGCGTGGACGGCAGTGCAGGTTTTTACCGCATTGAAAAGTCCGGCACCTTGCTCCGCCTGAAGGCAGAATAAAATCACAGTGCGCATTCGTTCCACCCTTAATACGCAAAACACCCCTCGGCTTCCGCAGCAGGAAACCGAGGGGTATTTGTTATGCTTTATTTGTGTTATTTGTGTCGGTTCAAGCCCTTACGCGATCACTTGCGGGGATTCTTGATAGCAGCCTGGGCGGGCGATAAAATTGCAGAGTTCTCCTTTCCAGAAATATCATTTCACTTTTCGTTGCGCCCGTGGTTCTTTTTTGTAAGCCCCGCGTATGCGGGGAAAAGGGCGTGTACGCCATGCTGTACACCGGTTTGTGGGGATCACCCCCGCATGTGCGGGGAAAAGGTGCCAGCTGGTACACGCCTACGATGACGGCTGGGATCACCCTCGCGTATGCGGGGAAAAGTCTTCGAGAGGCCGGGTGGATTTGTTGAGATTAGGATTACCCCCGCGTATGCGGGGAAAAGGTCGAAGAGCATGACGCTGCGTTCCTTGCGCGGGGATCACCCCCGCGTATGCGGGGAAAAGCGATCGCGCAGACATCATCTTGTCGCCGAACAGGGATCACCCCCGCGTATGCGGGGAAAAGCAGGCTTTGCTATGTACTTGGATGTTTCTGCAAGGATCACCCCCGCGTATGCGGGGAAAAGAAAGTCATGCGCGGCGCAAAAGACAAGCGCATGGGATCACCCCCGCATGTGCGGGGAAAAGCTCAAGACCTGACCGACCGTCAACCGGTCTGCTGGATCACCCCCGCATGTGCGGGGAAAAGACGCTGTAAAGCGGCATTCTGCGCGTGGTTTTGGGATCACCCCCGCATGTGCGGGGAAAAGGCTTCGCACTCTGCAACGCTCTTCGGTGTCGGGGGATCACCCCCGCATGTGCGGGGAAAAGTTGGTCGAACGCTCTACCTTGTAGCCGGCGAGAGGATCACCCCCGCGTATGCGGGGAAAAGTTTTTTGCAGCGTACGGCGCAATGCCGCTGTCAGGATCACCCCCGCGTATGCGGGGAAAAGACTAAAAAGATCCCGTAGCACCGTGCCTCATGTTGCTATTGTACCGCTGTTTCCTTCAGTTTGCAATAAACCTGTTGTATCAGACGGCAGTCCGGCAGGGCGCGATGCTCCACTTTTTCTGCCAGCTGAAAATGCTGTGCCAGCGTCACCAGCTTATAATTTGCGATCCTTGTAAGGTTTCGGCGGGCAAGTTGTGCAAGGTCGATCTGGCGGTTGGTCGGTGCCGGAAAGCCATATCGTTTGCAGGTCATGCGCAGAAACTCCAGATCAAAGGCAATATTATGTCCCACCAGTGGGTCTTTGCCAATAAACAACAAAAAGCTATTCAGCGCTTCCCGTGGTTCTGTTCCCTGCTGCAATTCCGCAGCGCTGAGTCCTGTCAGGGCTGTGATCTCTGCCGGAACGTTTTCTTCCACGCAGACCAGCATGGTCAGCTCCTCCACCGGTACACCGTCCCGGACCCGCAGCGCTCCATATTCGATGATGGAATCGCACGCGGCTGCTCACATTGCCCACATAAACGCCCGTGTTGATCTCGCACAGCCATTTGGACAGATCCCCGCGCAGTTTTGGCGGGCAGTTCGTCATGGTGAGAACTACGATGTTTCATCACCCTCTTCTTCAAAATAATTGATGCCGTTGGCCACAGTGCCCACTTTGTTGTCCCACAGATAAACAGCTTCCGGCTCCTGTTCCCGCTCATCCGCATTCAGGAGCAGATACCGGATATCGTGCACCATGCGCTCCAGAATATGATGCTCTACCATGGCATCCCGCACCCGGCGGCGCACTACGGCCGGCAGGTCGTCCGGAGCCTGTGCCGCCACTTCAAAGGCGATGGGAATGGTCACCTCGGCCTTGTACAGGTCGGCAATATCGTACACAAAGGAGCACTCGTGCCCCACATGAACAAAGCCAAGACCCGGGGCGCAGCCCAATGCCACGATCACCGCGTGCGCCAGACCGTACAAACAGGCGTGCCCGGCAGAAAGCGCCTGATTGACGGCATCTCCCGATGCAAAATCCTCCGGGCGGTACAGTCGGCCGCTCCACGGAACACCGGTATCCTTGGAAGCTTTGCGGTATACCTGCCGCACACGGCTGCCCTCGCGTCCCCGCAGCTGCTGCATCGTCAGCCGGGAGATATCTTCGTCCGGGAAACGGAGCTGATACATCTTGCGTACCACATCCAGGTGCTTGCGGGTGTTGCTGACAAGCTCTGCCTGCCGCAGCAACAGCTGCGAGTGGGTGGTCAGGGGACGGCCATGGGCGTAATACCGCACACCGTGCTCACCTACCCAGACAGCACCCACGCCCGTGTCACCCATAAGTTCCATGGCACGGTGGGTCACCCGTGTACCCGGCCCCAGCAGCAGCACCGAGATGCCCGCCGCCGGGATCTGAACGATCCCTTTTTCGTCTGTAACGGTGATTGCGCCGTCCTGTCGGCCAAGGGTGCAGTGTTCCAGATACAGAAAGGTCATCCGGTCTTTCACCTGCGGCAGCGCCTGCAGGTCCGGCCGGATCATGCCCGGCATCTCGTCCATCTCAGTTTCCTCCGCGCATAACGGTCATCAGTCCAAGGCCATAGGCCTTGCCGCGCCCCATGCCCTGACACAGCAGTGCCCGGAACTGCTCTGCATCGGTCACCTGCAAAATGCCCTCATAGGTCACTGCCAACAGGGTCACCGGCCGGGTGCCGTGCTTGGCAAAGTGCTGCCACTGCACCCGGGTCACGGTAAATTCCTCCTCCCGCAGGGCAAAGCCGTGCTTTGCAGCGCGCTCCAACAGCCACTGCTTCTGGTACTGTGTCGTGCAATGTGCGGCTACAGTTCCCCGCGCTGCGGGGTTTTGGGGGTCTTTGCTGCTTTTGGTGGGGTTTGCGGTCAGCCGAAACTGCCAGCAGCTGCCCGGCTCCACCCGCTGCAAAAGCGGGTCGTAGCTGCGGGTCTCCGCAGCCGCTCCGGTGCCAAACTGCTCCACCACGCCGGACAGCTCTGGCGCATCTTCGCTGAGCAGCAGCAGATACAACCGCTCTCCCAGACGATCCAACCGCCACAGTCTGCGGCGGCGCTCCCCTGCAAAAGCGCTTTCCACTGCGCCATGCAGTTTTTGCGGTGCCGACAGCGCAGCCATGGTGCTGCGGCGGGTGGGATCTAGTTCTACCCGTGATAAATACATTCTCTCGCCCCCTTTACAATTCCCGGAACGGGTCATGTTCCGTCTTTTCCGGGCTGTCCGGCACTTTCTGCCAAAGCTCCCGTACCGAGCGGTAACCGTACTGCCGATGATGCGGGTCAAAGCTCACCGGCACATCCCGCTGCGGAGCCGTGCCCGGCTTCAGCGGGTCGGCGTCCAACAAGATCCGGCTCTGCCGTCCCGGACACAGCGGCGGTTCCGCTTGCAGCACCTCCTGCAAGCTGCCCGGGCGTACTCCCAGACAGAGCGGCAGGGTAGGCGGGCAGCAGCGGCGGCCCAGATACAGCGGAAACACCGGGTGCAGCAGCGCCTGCTGCAGCTGCTGCAAAAGGGCGGCATCCTCGCTTTCAATACCGGCCAGAAACACGGCGTCCTGCAAATAATGGCGGTAGGTCACATAAGAGGTCTTTTCATCCTGCGTCTTTGCCGTGTGGTAGTCCACCAGCAGCTGCCCTTCCCGCTCCACGCGGACGCCGAACCGCAGCCCGGTCAATCGGAGCAGTGCTTCGCGCTCGTCCCGCCGCAGCCCAAGAGCTGCCGCCAAAAGGCCGATCACGCCGCTCTTGGTGGGTTCCCGATTGGTCTTGCGGGTCTCAAATTTGGAGTCCGCGCCCCACGCCTGCAAAGGCGCTGCCAGCCGAAGCAACAGCGTTGCCATTACCCCACCTCATTTCCGGCAAGTGCATCCCGGACAGCCTTTTCCAGTGCGTCCAGCATAGCCTTTGCCGTCTGCGCCGGAGCCAGTTCCTCCAGCCCGCTGCCCACGGTAAAGCTTTGCGCCGGGGCCTCGGCAAAGCTGCTGTACATCTGCTGTGCATACTGTGCCAGTGCCGCCTTGGAAGGCGCGGCATACCCCTGCACACTGCGGGGCACGGCCCGCTCGAATGCGCCGCACAGGTTCACCGGCTGATCCTCCCGCAGGGTCACATATACCGCATCCGGCAGAGTGCGGTTTGCAAAGGTGTTCTGCTTGCCGGTGGGCATGGAGAAGAGGAACGCCTCCCCAAAGGCCCGCACCGTTTCCGCTGCCTGCTCTGCGCCCAGCTGCCCGGCCAGCTCCATCACGTTCACTGTGGCATAGCGGTACAGGGTGGAGGAGTTGTACTCCACCGTGCCCAGATGGCCTGCACCGGCGTTGTCCTCTGCTTGACAGTCATCCACGGCGGTAAAGTAATCGTACTCGTTCTGCACAGCATGAGTGGAGATGCTGTGCGCCACCTGCGCAGCGGCGTCATAGTTCAGAGAAGGGTCATCTGCCACCATGCGGCCAAACAGCGCCATGTCCATCGAGGGCGCTGCTTTCAGGGCATCCCGATACTGCTTTTTATCCGCAGAGCCCTCCACAGCCAGCTCTGCCAACGCCTTTGCCTGCGCAGTGCTCATGAAGAACAGCGCCTTGGTGCCCTTATCGTCGCTCTTGATGCCCGCATTCTCCAGCGCTTTTTTTGCCAGCTTGTCCGCATCCAGTTCCGGGGCCAGTGCAAGGATCTGCGCCTTCACCAGTTCTGCGGCCTTTTTAGTGCGCTTGCCCACGTCCAGCCGGGCGTTCTCCGCAAAGGCAGCGCGCATGGCGTGCTTCCACGCCTGTGAGGAAACTCTGGCGCGGAGCACACCGCCGTACACTGCCGTTTTTGGGCTGCCGGTATCATCCCGGTTGATGCAGCTGGGCGGGACGGTCTGCAAAATGTGGAAATCAACATACAGGCGCTTATTCATGATCAATTCTCCTTTTCTTTCTCATCCGGTGCAGGCTTCGGGTCGCGGTACAGGTCCTGTCCCCACCGCAGACGGACATTGGCGGGGGTCTGCGCATATCGCGGGTCGGTGCATTGCAATTCATACAAGTCTGCCGCAAGCTGCGGATAGTCCAGCGGGATGCCGCCATCCTTTGCCGCGCTCAGCAGCTGGATCATGCCCCGCAGATGGTAGCTGATCTCGGTAATTTCTTCTGCGGTGGCCAGCGCATTGAACCGCCGGAGCACACTGGCCTCGGTCCAGTCCTGTCCGGCACTGTTCCGCTCTGCCAGCTGCCGCACCGCACGCCCCAGCGTGTTGCCGGGGCAGTTCATAAGGCGGTCGTTCCCCTGCTGATGCATAGCATACAGGGTCAGGGCGAGGTAGACCGCCCACTCTGCCGCCGAGGGAGCACTGCGGCCCTGAAAGCTTTCCGGCATTTCCAGCAAAAAGCTTCCCCACAGTTCCGGCAGATCGCCGGGTGCGTGGCCGATGCCCCGACGCAGCTTTGCCAGTTCTGCCCGCCGCTGGTTGTCCGGCAGAGCCTGAAGCCTGTGCAGCTGCTGCGCCGCATACAGTTTGACGTCCTGTGTTTTCATACAATTCCCCCTTTATGGTTCTGTTTTGGGATAGATCTCCCAAAGCCTTGTGCGGAAACGATTATAGGCCTTTGGCGAGGTATACAGGATGGTGCGCTCGGTCTTTTTATCCTTATCCACCACAATGCGGTATCCCTTCAGGGCGGCATTTCCGGCCTCCATCACCATCTGTTTTCCCAGCTTTTCCGCGATGTTTCGCGCCTGCGCCTGCCAGCGCAGCGCTGCCTCATCCGGGTCGTCCTGCTCCGGGTCGATCGCCTGCAGCCACTGCCGGAAAGGCTGATCCACTGCAAAGTAGAATTGTGCACGGGCGTCCTCCGTTACCTTCTGCTTATCCTTGAACCCTTTCACTTTATTGTAGTCCAATCCCCCGGCAAGCTTCAGTTCCACGCACAGTGTGCCAATGTTTTTGGCAGTTTCTTCACAGCGCTGTACTTCCCGGTTTATCCGCACCGTCCATTTTCGGCCAAGATCGTTTAGCGTAGCAAGTTGCATTTCCAACTGGTCAGTATACACATCCTTAACAGATGCTCCCTGATCGTCATATCGTATTCCGACCACACTAATCACGATCTGTTCTTTTTTGCTCAGAATTCGCAGACTTTGCAGCTTTTGATTCCATATCAGAACACCCGGTTTACGGCCCTCCGGGTCCAGCATGGCGGGAAGTTCTCGCCACAGCTGCTTTCCCATCTCATGCTGTTGCGGTTCATAGGTCACCTTTTCATTTTCCTTCGATGTTCTGCGCCAAAGAGTCATTTGCTCGCCAAACGCATTTTCGCTGTCCCAATAGTCTCCGCCCAACACCTCATACCCGACTACACCGGGCATTTCTTCTGAGCGTATCAGCAAAATGCGTCTGGATTGCAGGGTCAAAAGTTCTGCCTGATTTTTCGGCATCACAATCTCAACGCTCTGTTCCGTTCTGGCGTGCTCCCGCTCCCAGCAAGGCAGTTGCTTTTCCCGTAGAGCATCCTGCTCTGTCGAAAACGCCATATTCCGCAGCAGCGTTTCGTACAGATTTTTCCCCTTAACAGCCACAAACCCAATCTGCCCCAGCCAACCAACACCATGCCTTGGCTTATTGCCAGCCTTCGGGCGGCCGCCGCGTTCATCGTATCCATTTTGATAAATCAGCCATCGAGCTGCCTGTGCATAGGTGAGTACCGCACATTCTGCTTTTGAAATGTTCTGAAATAGCGGCGTTTTATTACCGCTTTCCGCTCGTTCCCCGTTCAACTTTTTTCCGTCAAACGCAATGCCATTGCTAAGGGTCGGCACCTGCCAGAAGGGGTGTGTCGGGTGGAACAGCCAGAAGCGGTCCTTCCACTGCTCCAGGTAGTCCCGGACAGGCTCTGCCGGGAAATGCCCAAGCTGCCACAGCTCGCTCCAGCGCTCCAGTGCATCATCGCTCTGTGCCAGCGGTTGGGGTTTTCCCTTTGCATCCACCCGGGAGAACACGGTGAACAGCACCGCCAGCAACAGCCGCAGCACGGCGGCGTTCTGGGTGGGCATCTCGCCCGCAAGGTCCACATAATCCTGCGCCGACACCAGCGCCTCGGTCAGGGACACCTCCCGCACCGTGTTGTCCCGCAGCCGCACCCGTATCCACGGTTCGGTCAGCAGGTTGAATTCAATCTCCTTCATCCGTTTCCTCCTTTTGGTAGGTCAGGCCGTTTTCACGGTCATAACAAAGTTCCATGCCCGCAAGCCGGGCAGTCAGGTTTTCATCCAGCAGCAGGATCAGTTCTCCGTGCAGCAGCGGCGACAGCTGCCACGCCGCAAGGCGGCTGCGGTTATCCGCTTCCAACTCCCGGATGACCCTATCCACCTTCCACGCTTTGCCGAACACCGCCGGGAGACGCAGCTTCTGCCGGGCAATCTTCAGTGCCGTTTCCGGCGGGGGCGGGCTGTCAGCAGCTACGGCGCTGCCACCCTCCTGCCACGGCAGAAAGTGGATGCTGCCGTCTGCCCGACACTGCATTACAAGCACCTCTACCGAGGGGTCGCCGTCCCGCACTGCTGCCCGCGCCGCCGGGTCGGAGCGGGCACCCTCGTTCTGCATCCAGTCGTCCAGCGTATTCAACTGCGCCAGCCGGTGCGTTTCCGGCTGCGGCACAAGGTACACCTCGGCGCGCGCTTTCTTTTTCTCCTGCGTCTGCTCATATACGCAGCGCATTTCCTCCCCCTGCGCTCCACCGGGAGCTTCCCGCTCCCAGCCGTAGACCTGCTGCACCAGCGGAGAGATTTCCTCCGGCAGCCGGATGCTCCGGGGCAGAAACTTCCGGGTGCGCCAGAGCAACCACTGTCCATATACCGCCTCGCTGCCCGCATCAAAGGCATTTTCCCCGGTGTCCAGCACCGCGCAGCAGGCCTGCTGCAATGGGGCGGGGCGGCTGCGGCGGTGACGGTGCAACCGTCCGATGCGCTGCAACAGCAGATCCATGGGGCAAAGCTCTGCAACAAGAACATCCAGATCAATGTCCAGCGACTGCTCCATCACCTGCGTGCCCACCACGATCAGGTCGTTCCGGCGCTCCGGTGCAGAGCCCTTGCCAATGCGTGCCATCAGCTGGTTTTCCCGCGCTGCGCGGTCCGGCATCAGGAACTGCGCATGGAACAGCTGCACCTCTTTGTCCGGCAGGCTTTCCCGCAGCAGCTGCGCGATCTTCTGCGCTTTTTTGACCGTGTTGACGATCACTCCCGCGCAGCCGCCCTCTGCCAGCTTCCGGCGCAGCAGCGCGGGCAGCTCCGGCTCTGTGAGCGTGGTCAGCTGCACCGTTTTACCGGGTGCGTCTGGTGGGATGGCCGTCTGCTTTACCTCTGCGCCGTCCGTCCATGTCAGCAGCGGATAGCCGCAGCTGGTTTTCCATGGGGCGTCCGGGACAGCCTTTTTCTGCTGGTAAGCCTCGACCAGTTCCGCGCGCCGCCGGGCAGGCAGGGTGGCTGACAGCAGGATGACCGGCACCTTGTACCAGCCCAGCCATTCCAGTGCGCGGTCCAGATAGCAGTTCATGTAGGTATCGTAGGCGTGGCACTCGTCAATAATGACCACCTTGCCCGCAAGCCCCAGATGCCGCAGCATAACGTGCTTCTGGGCAAGTGCCGCCAGCAGCAACTGATCCACTGTGCCAATCACAAAGTTTGCCAGCAGTGCCTGCTTGTTTCCCCGAAACCACTGGTGTACCTGCACCTGATGCGCTTCCTGCGCGTCCTCCTCCAACTGCACCCCGCGCCCCTGCAGCCGCAGATAGCACTCGTTCAGTTCTGCCATGCCGTGTGCCAGCTTTATAGCCTGCGGCAGCGTCTCCTCAGACTGTGTGTCTGCCCAGCCAAGCAGCCGGGGAAAGATGCCGTTTGCCGTGGCCTGTGTGGGCAGCCCGAAAAAGACACCACCCAGCCCGAACCGGCTGGCCATGACCTCCGCAGCGGCCAGCGCTGCCTCGGTTTTACCCACGCCCATCTGTGCTTCCAAAATCAGGATGCCCGGTTCCGCTGCGGTATCCACAGCCTCCAGAACAGCCCTCTGCACCGCATTGGGCGCAAAGCCGAACCGCACCGCAAACTCCTGCGGGTCTGCGATGCCCGGCTGTGCCTCCCACGGGAAGGGCAGCGCCAGTTTTTCCCAAGCCCTGTCCACCCGCGCCGGGTAATCCTCCATGCTGCCCAACTTCTCTACCGGGATCAGGGGAAAGTATTCCGTATTGCTGGCGATCCAGTCTGCCATGATCAGAAGCCCGGTCAGAAGCACTTCCTCCTGCGGATTCAGATCATCCAACTCCGCTGTGTCGTCAAAGCCACAGTCCTGCAAAACAGTCATGAGCAGTTCTGTCCAGAAGTCCTCCCAGACCTTTTTCTGTCCCTTGGGGTAGTAGTTGCTCTCCCAACCCTCTAACTGATCATCGACCGCCGCGCAGCTCTGTGGCTTGCCGTGGTGCGCCCCCACAATGGAGGCGATCCCGCCGGGGCAGTCATCCCACAGCAGGACTGCCTCGCCCGCCCGGGCATGCGGCGACTCCCGGCGGTTCTGTTCAGGACAGTCCAGCGGCGTCAACGTTTCCAGCCGCTGCCGCGCCTCCGGCAGGGTGCGCAGGATATTTGCCTGAAAGGCTACCGTAGCCTTGCCTATATCATGGATTCCACCCAAAAACCGGGCATGCGCGAGCAACGCTTCCTCGCACTCAAAGCCCATGGCCCGTTTTACGCTTTCGGGGAGCCACTGCCGGACTAGCCGCTCCATGATGCCCGCCGTATCCCACAGATGCATCCAGAGCGGCAGCCACAGGCTGGTATTTTCTGGGTCCGTTTTACCGGCCAAAAACCTTGTTTTATTCAACGTCCTTCGCATTTTTGCTCCTTTTCCGGTGTGTGCCTTCCATGTACCGAGCATAACAGATAATGTGTACTATAATCCGTACTTTTTGTATTTTATCTCCGCAAATGAAAAAAGCGGCACACCGGGTCGTGCCTCATCACAACGAAAGTGTCCTCGCAAGGTAAAGAAACATGCTATTTATAGCCCGGTTCCGTTTTCTGTTTCAAAGATACGCTTCTGCCCTTCTGCTGTCAATGACTCTGCGCCAATTCATCAAAGCTACAAAAAAATGATTTCTTTTTTGTATAAAAAACCGCCCCGGCTTCCATTGCGGAAACCGGGGCGGTTCGTTTGTTTTATTGGTGCTTTTTCAAGCGCTCACGCAATCACTTGCGGGGATTCTTGATAGCAGCCTGAGCGGGTGCCAAAATTACAGAGCGTTGGGGAAGAATGATAATACGTTTTTATCTTCGCGCAAATCCTACTCCAGAAATATTTCCTGTTCGATCGTGACTCCGTATTGCAAAATCTTATCCTTTCTATGCAAAAAAGCTGCCGCACCGGAAAAACCGGCGCGGCAACTCTTTTTGCAGGAACCTGTACCGGCGCTACGGGACGCACCAGCCGCAGGAACACACTTATTTACCAAAGACGGCAACGTAGTCCTTCTGGAACTTTTCAATGCCGGCATCAGTCAGAGGGTGGTGGATCATCTGCTCCAGCACCTTATATGGCACGGTGGCAATGTGTGCACCGGCCAGTGCGCAGTCCGTGATGTGGATAGGATTGCGCACCGAGGCAGCGATGATCTCGGTATGGATGTCGGGGTAATTGCCGAACATCTCTGCAATGGTCTGAATCAGGTCGATGCCGGGCTGGCCGATATCGTCCAGACGCCCCAGAAAGGGGCTGACATAGGCAGCACCGGCACGGGCAGCCAGCAGCGCCTGATTTGCGCTGAAGATCAGGGTGCAGTTGGTGGGAATGCCCTCGCTGCTCAGCACCTTGATGGCCTTCAGACCCTCTGCCGTCATGGGAATCTTCACTACCATGTGCGCAGGATCCAGTGCGTAGATAGCACGGCCTTCCTCGATCATCCCTGCAGCGTCCAGCGTAGTGGCCTTGACCTCGCCGGAGATGGGGCCATCCACAATGGAGGTGATTTCCTTCAGGGTCTCGGCGTAATCACGGCCTTCCTTGGCGATCAGGCTGGGGTTGGTGGTGACACCGGCAATGATGCCCATATCGTTTGCTTTGCGGATCTCGTCCACGTTGGCCGTATCAATGTAGAATTTCATACCTGTATTCCCCTTTTTTCAGCAGACGCTCACTTCAGCAGCGCCTCGGCATGGGCTGCAATGTTCTCGGCGGTCAAACCGTACTCCTTGAACAGATCGGCGGGCGAGCCGCTCTGACCAAAACGATCCATAATGCCCACGCGGTCAAACTTGCAGCTGCACTTACCGGCAATGGTCTCGGCGGTCACACCGCCCAGACCGCCGATGATGCTGTGCTCCTCGGCAGTAACAACAGCCTTGCACTTATTGGCATAGGCCAGTGCAGTCTCGGTATCAAAGGGTTTGATGGTGTGGAAGTTGACAACAGCGGTGCTGATGCCCTTGGCCTCCAGCGCATCCGCTGCCTTCAAAGCTTCCGGGATCATCAGTCCGGTGGCAAAGATCGCCACATCAGAGCCATCCTTCATCACGTTGGCCTTGCCGGGGATAAAGGGGGTGTCCTCCTCGGTGTACACATCGGACACCGGACGTGCCACGCGGATGTACACAGGACCCTTGATGTCGATTGCTGCCTTAACCGCCTTACGGGTCTCAATGGGGTCGCAGGGTACCAGAATGGTCATGTTGGGCACAACGCGCATCAGGGCAATGTCTTCCACGGTCTGATGGCTGCCGCCGTCCTCGCCCACGCACAATCCGCTGTGGCTGCACGCCACCTTGACGTTGGCGTTGACGTAGGCAATGCTGTTGCGGATCTGCTCGTAGGCGCGGCCGGTACCAAACAGTGCAAAAGTGCTGATGAAGGGGATCAAACCGCTGTGTGCCATGCCTGCTGCAGCACAGGTCATGTTGGCTTCGGCAATGCCGAAGTTGAAGAACCGCTCGGGATACTTCTCGGCAAAGATGTTGGTCATGGTAGCGTGTGCAAGGTCTGCATCACAGACGACGACCTTCTCATTCAGACCACCGATATCACGCAATGCCTCGCCGTAGGCGACGCGCATAGATTTACTTTCAGCCATCTACTTCTACCCCCAGTTCTTTCATAGCCTTGATGTACTCTTCCTTATTGGGTGCCTTGCCGTGCCAGCCGACCACGTTTTCCATAAAGGAAACGCCCTTGCCCTTCACGGTCTCGCAGCAGATGAAACGGGGCTTACCCGGGGTGACGGGTGCCTGAATGGCATCCACGATGGCCTGAATATCATGGCCATCCACCTTGACGGTCTCAAACCCGAAGGCGGCAAACTTGGCGCAGGGATCGCCCACCGGCATGACCTGATCGTTGGTGCCGTCGATCTGCAGCCCATTGTGATCCAGCAGAACCACAAAATTGTCCAGACCGTACTTCACAGCGCTCTCGGCTGCCTCCCACACCTGACCTTCCTGGATCTCGCCATCGCCCAGAATGGCGTATACCCGGTAGTCCTTGTGCAGGTATTTGGCTGCCATAGCCAAACCGCCTGCCACGCTGACGCCCTGTCCCAGAGATCCGGTGTTCACATCAATGCCCGGCGTCTTGTTGCAGTCGGGATGGCCCTGCAGGTGGCTGTGCAGCTTGCGCAGGGTCCACAGATCCTCCCGGGGGAAGAAACCCAGATCTGCCAGAATGGCGTACTGTGCCGGGCAGCCGTGACCCTTGCTCAGCACAATGCGGTCACGATCCTCCCACTTGGGGTTCTTGGGGTCCACATGGGCAGTGTTATAGTAGATAGCCATGAGCATCTCCACCAGAGACAGTGATCCGCCCGGGTGGCCGGACTGGCACAGATACAGCATCTTGATAATGTCTGCGCGCAGCTGCTTTGCTTTTTCCTGTTGCATAGCAAGTTCCATAATATGTATCCCTCTCAATCAGATTTGAAGATGTACGTTTTTACGCAGCCGTTGCACCCAGCAGCATATCCGGCAGGAAGGTAACGACCTGCGGGAAGATACAGGTGACAGCCAGCGTGATCAACAACGGAACCAGGAAGGGCAGGATCGACTTGTAAATGCGTTCCAGCTTGATCTTGTTCACGTCCGAAATGACAAACAGGCACACGCCGAAGGGAGGAGTGACCTGACCGATCATCAGGTTCAGCACCACCACAACGCCGAAGTACACCAGATTGTAGCCCATGGTGTCGGCGATGGGCAGCAGCACGGGCAGCATCAGGGTCAGGATAGCGCCGGGCTCCATGACCATGCCAAGGATCAGCAGGATGATGTTGATAATGAACATGACAACCGCCGGGTTGGAGGAAACACCGGTGATGGTGTTTGCGATGAGGGCGGAGATGCCCTCCTTGGCCATGACGTAGGTAAACAGGGTGGAAGTACCGATGATGAACAGTGTGTTTGCAGAGGAGATGGCACTTTCCTTCAGGCACTGCAGGAAGGTTTTGAGATCCATGCTCTTATAGACCAGCACAGAGATGATCAGCGCATAGATGGTTGCCACTGCAGAGGCCTCGGTGGGGGTGAACCAGCCCAGCGTAAAGCCTGCCAGAATGATCACGGGGGTGATGCAGGCGGGCAGCGCATGAACAAACTGCCATGCCAGATTGCGCAGGTTGAAAGCGGTGCGCTCGTAGCCGCGCTTGACAGCGTAGATGTAGATGAGCACCATCATCAGCACTGCCATGACCAGCGCCGGGATCACACCGCCCATAAACAGCTTGGACACACTGACCGAGGCCGACGCGCCGTATATGATCAGCGGGATCGAGGGCGGGAAGATGGGGCCGATGACTGAGGAGGCAGCAGTAACGGCAGCGGAGAAATCATCGTCGTAGCCGTGGTCACGCATGGCCTTGATCTCGATAGCGCCCAGACCGCCGGCGTCGGCAGAAGCAGATCCGGACATACCGGCAAAGATGACCGAGGCCAGCACGTTGGCGTGACCCAGACCACCGGGAATCCAGCCCACCAGCTCGCGGGCGGTGCCGAACAGCTCGTCGGTGATCTTACCGGCGTTCATCAGGTTGCCCGCCAGAATGAACAGCGGAATAGCGATGAGCAGCCAGCTGTCAATACCGGAAACCATCTTTTGACCGATGACCACCAGCGGGTAGCCCAGAGACAGGCAGCCCAGCACGGCAGAGAAGCCGATGGACACCGAGATGGGAATGCCAATGATCAGAAATGCAACGAATGCAAGCAAGAAGAGGATCATGCGGCCTTCCCTCCTTTCTTAGCGGCAATGTGGCCGACCAGCATCTCAAGGCTCTTCAGCGCAATGAACGCACCGGCAATCGCCATAGGGATGTATTGGATGGTATAGTGAACATTGGGCATGGTGGCATAGGTGCGGGAGGCCACAAATCGGTACTGTGCATTGAAGGCCACGATCATCACGACGCCCAGACCCAGACCTATCAAATCGGTGATGTACCACACGATCTCGGCAGCAACACCATGCAGGCGGGTGACAAGGAAATCCAGCCGGATCAGACCGGACTTGTTGTACAGGGGGATGATGCCGATAAATGCCATCCACAAAAACAGAATGCCGCACAGCTCGGTGGTGGGCAGCCAGCTTTGGTTCAAAAAGTTGCGGCGGCACAGCTCGGTCACGATCAGTCCAACCAAGCCAAGGATCATTGCCATAATGATCCACTCAGCCACCTTGGAAATGGTGTCTGTGATCTTTGTCAAAACTTTCATGTTGCCATTCCTTTTTTAAAAAAGGCGCAGGCCCATCCGAAAATCGGCCTGCGCCGCTGCAAATACAACGAGCTTCGGGAGATTCCCGTCTTACTTATTGCCGTAGTTGTAGATGGTATCGACCAGGCTCTGATCATACCATGCCTCGCTGGCATAACGGGTGTAGTATGCGGGGATGTCCAGCTTCTTCTTGAAGGAGTCGATGTCCGGGTTATCGCAGAACTGCACGCCGCCCTCTTCCATGGTCTTGCGGGCAGTCACGTTATCCTCAGCGATGCAGTCAAAGCTGAACTGTGCAGCCTCCTTTGCCTTCTCGCGCAGCACATTCTGGGTGGTCTCGTTCAGCTTATCCCAAGCGATCTTGTTGGCAGCCATGGTGCAGCCCATCCACATATAATTGATAAAGCTGAAGTAGCCGATATCGTCCCAAGTAGCATTTGCTACTTCGTGGTAGGTGGCGTTGTCCTGTGCCTGTGCGGTGCCATTGCTCAAGGCGGTAGTCAATTCGGTCAGAGCCAGTGCCACAGGGGTAGCGCCCAGCGTGCTCCAGCAGTCGGTGTACATCTGGCTCTGGGGCACGCGGATCTTCAAGCCGATCACATCGTCGGCCTTCTCGATCTGACCCCAGCTCTTGACGGTGGAAACATGACGCATACCGTTGTCGCCCTCAGCCAGATAGACCAGATCGTAATCACCGAAGTCGGCAAAGATCTGCTCACCGATGTCGGTGCTGTTCAGCACCTCGTTGGCTTCCTCGGCGCTGGTGAACAGGAAGGGCAGATCCATGACCTTGGCTTTGTCGTAGAAGGAAGTAAAGCCGGAAGTACCTGCAAAGATCAGATCAATGGTGCCCATACGGGTGGACTCGATCGCCTCGGCATCGTTGCCCAGCGTGCCGCCGTACTGTACATCGCACTTGACTGCGCCGCCGGTAGCCTCTTCGATCAGCTCACCGTACTTGATGATGGTCTTGGTGGGCACGCTGTTTTCGCCGCCGGGGCTGTACAGGGTCAGGGTAGTGTTGGTAAAACCGGCATCGCTGCCGCCTGCAGAAGCTGCGGTGGAGCTGGCGGTGCTGGTGGTAGTGCTTGCGGAAGAGCCGCCGCAAGCGGCCAGACCCAAAGCTGCTGCGCCGATACCGGCGACCTTCAGAAAGCTGCGGCGAGAGATCTTTTTCATAACAGTGTCCTCCTGTTTTCTTGGGCAGAAGCATTTTTCGTGCAACTGCTTCTGCCGAATCGTTTGATTGACGAGAAGTCCGACGTTGTAGGATTGTAGGACAATCCATATCTGTGTTTATAGAATACCCTACTTTGCAAAGAATTTCAATTTCCAGAATTACCTAAAAATATATCATTTTTTTATCTCTTTGCACAAAAACTTGTATCCATGTTGCAAAACCTGCACAGATGTAGCAATTTTTCGTCTCAAAAGCGGCAAAACATGTTGCACTGTTCTACAATTTTGCAAAAAAGCACCAGCAGCCGCTCCCCCGCTTTCCAAAGAAGCGGAGCAGCGCCCTGCAGGTGCCTGCGTATGCTTTTTTACGGGCTGTGCCCTTTTTTCCTCTTATAAGGAGACGTTTCCGTCCCTGGTCATGCTGATCAGATCCTGTGCCACCAGCTCCAGATGGCTGTGCATATAATGCTCGGCGGCATCAGCATCCCCTGCCTGCAGAGCCGCCAGAATTTTGGCGTGGGGCATAATGGCGTTCAAGGCGTTCTGGTTGTGCTGGAAGGTGCGCTGCCGGAAGTTTTTAATGCGCTCACAGGTCTGATGGTTGATCTTGATCAACAGTTGGTTCCGACTGGCTTTGACGATGCTGGTGTGGAATTTTTCGTCATACTTTGCAATGGTGGCAGCATCCTGTTTTTCCACTGCTTCGACAAATTTTTGATGGATGTGTTGCAGTTCCAACAGATCCTCGGGCTGGCTGCGCTCTGCCATCAGGCGGGCAGCCAGCGGCTCCAGTGCGTTGCGCACCTGCACGCAATCCAAAAGCTCCATTTCGTTGGCTCTGAACCACTGCACTGTCTGCTCTGTGCCCGCCTCCTTATCACTTGCCACAAAGGCTCCGCGCCCGGGGCGGATCTCCACAAGCCCCTTTGCCTCCAACAAGCGGAATGCTTCCCGCACGGTGCCGCGACCCACTCCCAGCTGCTTGCTCAGGGTCATCTCCGCAGGGAGCTTGGTATCCACTGCATAGGTACCGTCCACAATACGGTCTGCAATGACCTGCTCCACCTGCTGCACGATAGACACCCGCTTCAGACTGTTCAGTTCTGTTGCCGGTTCTGCCATAAGGACCAGCCTCCTCCTCTTTAATAATACGCAATAGGATATTTTTTGGTACAAAAACAGCCCCCGTAGCAGGGATGTGCAAAGCTGCGCTCCTGTCTTTCTTAGAACAATTATAGCGCGGTCTATTGTATGATGTCAAACACTTTTTGAAAAAACCGGTTGTTTTTTGAGCAAAGAGCTTTAATTGCCGTATTCCACCTGAAATTTGTGAATGAAACACGAAAATTCTTTCATAGTTTGAAAATACCTGTTGACATTTCCATGCGCAGTGTGTATGATAAAGGCAAGATGGATTGTAGGACATCATACAATCAAAAACACTGTCATGAATAGTCTGCATAAAGGAGATATCGTTATGAAGATCGCGCTTATCAACGAAAACAGTCAGGCCGCCAAGAATGGCATCATCGAAGCCGCCCTGAAGAAGGTGGTGGAGCCCATGGGCCACGAGGTGGTCAACTACGGCATGTACGCCGCCGATGACGCTGCACAGCTGACCTATGTGCAGTGCGGCATTCTGGCTGCCATCCTGCTGAACAGCGGCGCTGCGGACTACGTCGTTACCGGCTGCGGCACCGGCGAGGGTGCAATGCTGGCACTGAACAGCTTCCCCGGCGTCATCTGCGGCCATGTGGAGGATCCCGTGGACGCCTACACCTTTGCCCATGTCAACGACGGCAACGCCGTTGCCATGCCCTTTGCCAAGGGCTTCGGCTGGGGCGGCGAGCTGAATCTCGCGTACTGCTTTGAGAAGCTGTTTGGCTTCGGCCACGGTCAGGGCTACCCCAAGGAGCGCGTTGTGCCCGAGCAGCGCAACAAGAAGATCCTGGACGGCGTGCGCGCTGCCACCTTCAAGCCCCTGATCGAGTGCCTGAAGAGCATCGATCAGGATCTGCTGAAGGGCGCTGTGGCCGGTGCAAAGTTCTCTGAGCTGTTCTTCGCCTCCTGCAAGGACGAGGAACTGGCCGCTTACGTCAAGACCCTGCTGTAACTTACCGCACCTGCACGACAAGAAGTTCCGGCAGTACCTCCCTATTTATCATTTTCCCACACAGGGGTCGGTCTGACCCGGTCCCGGAAAAACCGTCAGCGCACGAGAGAAACTTCTCTTGCGGTGACGGTTTTCTTTTTGTCGGCATTGCCGCCCATGGCAAGGCGGCGACGCATGAGTCGTGTTCACTTTTCCGGCAATACCGCATTTTCAACTGGCGCAAACTGAAGGACGGAACGCCGGTCTTTGGCTACCAGTGCAATATGCGAACCGTCAACCCGACCCGTTCCTTTGTTCTGGAGCACAACATGACCGAACAGCTCAGTTGTGATGCCATTTCTATCCCGGAGTGGAAGCTGGAACTGATGGCGAAGAAGATCTTTGAAAAGGTCTGGGGCAATCAGAATAAAGCCATCCTTCGTGCCTGCAAGATGATTGAAAGCTGTCAGAACGGAAAAGCCGCCACACGAATGTCCGCTGCACCGATTCAGGGCCAGATCGAAAAAATCAAAAAACGCAAGCTGAACTACGCTGCCATGCGTGCAGACGGCGAACTGCCACGAGAAGAATATCAAGCCCTTTGCAAACAGGCAGATGACGAGATTGCCCGCTTAGAGCAGGAGTTGAAAGCCCTCTCCCCTGCGCCCGAACCGCAGACGGTTTCTTCGGACATGAAAGCAATCTACGATTTTCTCTCTCAGAAGGTCGATGTGCACGGTGCCCGTCTTGCTCCCGAATTGATCGACCAGTTCGTTGAAGTGGTCACCCCCATTGCCGATTACTCCTACCGCTGGAAGCTGAACACCGGCTGCAAGAAGTCCAAAGAGGAGCGCACTGATCTGATGGCTGTATCGGAAAAGCCCATCCTTACCTTCACCATCGACTTTGAAACCGCCAAGTGTTACCGGGAAGCCAACAAGATGCCCCACCAGTTCCGCCGTGCAGCGTGGACCGACCTGACTGTGGAGGTGTATCTGTGATGCTTCTGGGAAGCAGCTCTATGTTAAACGCAATTCATCTCATACATGAGCGAACAAATAAAGCCCACCGCCAAAATTGACGGTGAGCCTTATTTTACGCTTGATTTTTAACGATAATTCGCTATAAGGTCCTTATGCTCTCGGGTTTTTAATAGCAGCCTGAGCGGGTGCCAAAATTGCAGAGCGTTCACGGCAACGGTGTGCTTTTCTTTTAGCACGCTGTATCTCCAAAGAACGGCTTCACTGTACTAAGAGAAACTCCGTTCCGCTTTGCCTTTTCCTGCTCATAGGTCACACGAGTAGCTTCTTCAATAAAAGCTCTGACTTCCGGAGTTGCTGTTGACCATGTGACATTAAAGCGTCTGCAAATTTGATAAAATGTGCGATAAAATGCATCACGCTCTGCATCACGCTGAAAATATTCTTTTGCACTCATCAAACACACCTCATTTCAAGTAAGTTACAAAGATGTTCATTGCTGCCTCACCAGAGAGTTCATAACGCGGTGCTCCGCCAAAACTCGGCAATGGACAAGCTCCATAGTCCCGGACATAATGCTCTGCCAGCTCCGGAACCTTTGCCTCGAACGTGACCGTCCCGCCGCATTCATGGTCAATCGACAGCTTGATTCCGTACGCAATCAACACCCGGCCAATGCCCTGATACTTTTTAGAATGCCCGACAATTGTCGGATTGCTTTCCGGCTGGCTCTCAATGTAGGTAATGTGAACCATCACGTCATTTTCCAATATTTCGTATGCAGCCAGCGCAACTAATTCGCCATCACTCGTCTTTAAGGCATACTTTTCAAAGGCATCATCCTGAATATAATCTGACAACCAGCTTGTTTGCCAGACGGGTTCTTTTTCAGTCTGTACCGCGTCAGACTTTTTCATGCGCACGATTTTCACACTGATATTCTGACTGCCGTCTGTTTTTATGATAAATGGTACAAACCTTGCCATATAGACCCCTTTTCAAGCTGAAGTGTCGTTCTCCTTATTATTATACTCATCCATTCGTAATTTTTCAAGCTACACAAAAAGCCCCTCGGCCTTCCATTACAGAAAGCGATGAACTTGATTTGCTTTTGAACTGTTTTATCTCGTTGGAAAGATTTTATCTTCTCAGGTTTTTGATTGCAGTTCGGATAGCTGTCAAAATTGCTGATCCTTCAAAATCAATCCAGTTCTTCTCCATTGGTTTTAATCACATGCTGATACCAGTAAAATGATTTTTTACGGGAACGCTTCAATGTGCCATGGCCTTTGTCGTCCATATCCACATAGATCATACCATAGCGCTTTGCCATTTCGCCGGTGCCTGCCGAAACGATATCAATGCATCCCCAGGGCGTATAGCCCATTACCGGCACATGATCCTTTTCAATGGCTTCCTTGATGGCACGGATATGGCCGCGCAGGTAGTCGATGCGGTAGTCGTCCTCAATGGTACCGTCCGCATTGACCGTATCCTTTGCACCCATGCCGTTCTCTACAATAAACAGCGGCTTCTGGTAACGGTCGTACAGCTCGTTCAGCACATAGCGCAAGCCGTCCGGGTCGATGGGCCAGCCCCATGCCGTGGTTTGCAGGTAGGGGTTGGGCGCGCCTTGCTGGCCGCCGGTGGTCGTGGTGTTGGCCGAGAAGCGGTCAAACACGGTGGTTCGGTAATAGGAAAAGGCCAGGAAATCCGAGGGATACGCTTTTAAAATTTCTGCATCCCCCTGCTCCATTTTTAACGTAAAGCCATATTCGTCAAAAATCGACTGTGCATAGTTGGGATACTCACCATGGAACAATACATCCGAAAACAGCAGTGCCTTGCGCCGGAACGCATAGGCTCCAAACACATCTTCCGGGTGGCAGGTGGCCGGATAAATGCCGGACAGCGCCAGCATCGCGCCCATCTGGAAATCCGGGTTGATGATCTTTGCCGCTTTGTTTGCCAATGCCGAAGCTACCATCAAATGATGCAGTGCCTGGAATTTCAGCCCTGCCTCTGCATCCGGCGTTTCGCCCTGATTATACGATTTTTTGCTTCCGGCCTCCGATGCTGCATCGTTGGAAAGGCCCAGTGTCCAGTAACCACCCAGCACGTTCACCTCGTTCACGGTGACCCAGTATTTGACCTTATTGCGGTAACGCTGGAACACTGTGCTGGCATAGCGCAGATAGAAATCGATCAGCTTCCGGTTTGCCCAGCCGCCATAGGCCGTGGCTAGGTGCACCGGCATATCAAAGTGCAGGATGGTGACCAGCGGCTCAATGCCATGAGTCAGCATTTCGTCAAACACTTTATCGTAGAATGCAAGGCCTGCCTCGTTGGGCTGTTGGTCGTCTCCGTTCGGGAAGATTCGTGTCCAGGAAATGGAGAGCCGCAGCACCTTGAAACCCATTTCTGCAAACAGAGCAATGTCTTCTTTGTAGTGGTGGTAGAAGTCGGTGGCCACATGGCTGGGATAGTAATAGTCATCCTTCAGGATGCCCTGTGCACCCGCCGGGATGCATTCGCCCAGCCCGATCGTTCCCTCACGTCCATCCGGGAAACGGTAGAAGATCCGGCGCGGCTGTTCCTTGTTGCCATCGGTAATAAGATCCGCGACTGCAAGGCCTTTTCCGTCCTCCGCGTAGCCACCCTCATACTGGTTGGCTGCTGTGGCACCGCCCCAGAGAAAATTCTGCGGAAATCCCATTTCGTTCTCCTTTGCTTACTGCTCTTTCTGTGCTTCTTTTTCCGCCATGCGGTTGGACATCAGCACGAACGGGATGTAGGTCAGGGTGCCCACGATCAGGATCACCAGCTGCACAATGGCACCATGCCAGCCATAGGAAATGGTAGCATTGATGAACAGCGGCAGACCGAACGGTGCGTCCACGATGCTGCAGGAGATGAAGCCGATCTTAATGGCAAACAGACCGATAGCAGCTGCAATGCCGGAGTTCAGGATAAAGGGAATGGCGAACACAGGGTTCAGTACCAGCGGCAGGCCAAAGACCATCGGCTCGCCAATGCCGCAGATGCCGGGCAGCAGCGAAAGCTTTGCAATGGCACGGTGATCTTCACGCTTGGAGAACATCAGGATGGCAAAGATCAGGCTCAGGGTCAGGCCAGCGCCGCCCACAACAACAAACACCGTCCAGAAGCCACGGGTCAACGGATAGGCAGGAGTCAGGCCAGCCTGCACGGCAGCAATGTTTTCGGCCAGACCGGCAGCGGAGATGGGACTGCGGATGGGCTCCACCACCAGACCGCCATGGATGCCCAGGAACCAGAACAGCTGGCAGAACACAGCCATGATGATCACGCCTGCGGTGCTCTGCACAGCAGCCGACAGCGGAGCCTGCACAACGGCGTAGATGAACTCGTTGATATAAGAGCCGGTGGCCAGCTGGAACAGGGTGCCAAAAACAGAGCTGAACACGATGATGACAAATACCGGAATCAGGATGTTAAAGGAGTTTGCAATGCCTGCCGGAACAGATGCCGGCATTTTGATCTTGATCTTTTCAATACTGGTGAGCCAATGGAACAGGTTGGTGATGAGCACAGCCACCAGCATACCCACGAACAGGCCCTGTGCACCCAGAACGCCGCCGCTCAGGCCACTGGCCTTGCCGGTCGCTTCCTGAATGGTCACTGTGATGGTGTTGGGCACCATGGCGAAATAGCAGATCACCGCCAGCACACCCGTAATGAACGGAGGCATCTTTTTTGCCTTTGCCAGGTTCATGGCAATGAGCAGGATGATGGGGATGGTCATGCAGGAAACGGCTGCAAAGTTCATGGCGGTGAAGGCCGGAGCCAGGTTGCTGAGGGCCGGAACCCACTTTGCCAGGCCGGTGGTCTGGCTGGCGATCAGCGCATTCAGCAACGAACCAAAAGAACCTGCAATGATAAACGGAACATAATCGGTGAATGCATCCTTGATGCTGCGCAGATACACATTGCTGTCCACAAAGTCCGCAATGTCCATCAACGTGTTTTCAAACTTGCTTGTCTTTGCCATGATTTCCTCACTTTCCTGCATACAGATCTTCGGCCTGCTTCAGCACAGCTGCACCATCGCAGCGGCCATAAGAAGGGCCATCGATCACATCCACCACAGCCTGGTCGCCCACCAGCTTGGTCACCCGCCGCAGAATGTGGCGCACCTGCGGGCCCAGCAGCAGCACATCAAAATTGCCCAGTTCGTTCTGGATCTCGCCCTGCTCCACAGCCCAGATCTTGTAATCCTTGCCATGTGCTTTTGCAGCATCCTGCATCTTTGCCACTACCAGGCTGGTGGACATTCCTGCATTGCAAGCCAACATGATCCTCATTGTTCATTTCCTCCTTTAAGTTCGTTTACGGTATCCTGTAATTCCTTCACCAATCGGTAAAGGTTTATAAATTCCTGTGCGTTGTCCTGCGCCATGGTCGCCATGGTCAGGTGATCCTGTGCGTGGACCAGAACAATGTTCAGCTCCACCGGGTTTCCGTTTGCCTCACCCTGAATCATATCCGACTGCGCCTGATGTGCCAGGTGGAACTCCTGCTGCGATTCCTTGAGCTGCTTTTGCGCTTCCTCAAAGTCGAACTCCCGTGCAGATTCCACCGCCATCAACGCCAGCGACTTTGCGTTGCCCGCATTCATGATCAGTTCAAAGGCTTTTGCGTATTTTGTCTCGTCCATATCATTCCGTCCTTTCGTTGTCCACAGCCTCAAGGCATTCTGCCAGAGTCTGGTAGCTTCGTTTTTGGATCAGCTGCCCAATACGCTGTTCATCCAGCAGCAGCCGTGCCGTTGTGGCGTAAAAATCCTGCAGCTTCTTGTTTTTCTGCCGCGATACCGACACCAGAAAAATCGCCTGCACCTCGTGCTGCTCGTCCCACTGGATGGGCGCTTTCAGGACTGCCACGCTTACAAAGGTATCCTCGGTCAGCACCTGACAGGGATGCGGCATTGCCACACGGTTTCCCATGCAGGTATGTGCCATCTTCTCCCGTTTGCACACCGCCTCGTAAAAGCCGGTTGGCAGCGGGTGGAGCTTTTCCACCTGGAAGACCAGCTTTTGCAGCGCTTCCTCTTTTGTTTGGGCTTCCAGCTCCGGGAAGAACAGCGGCTGGGGGTAATACTGCAGGATATCATGCGCTTCCTCCCGCAGAAAGCCCTTGATGGCACCGCTGCGCTTTTCGTCCAGGAGCTGCTTCACCTCACAGATGGGCACCGGCACAGGTTCCTGAATGGGCACCGTCGTAAAAACGTAGTCGATCTTTGAAAAATCCTGCCTGCCAATGCTGCGCTGGTCACAGATGGCGACCTGATCGATGCGGTCGCCGAACTGTTTCTGCATCTTGTAAGCCATCAGCCGGGCCGTACCGGCGCCCGATGCGCAGACCAGCAGCACATTTTTCTTTTCAATGTGAGAGCGCTTGCGTTCCAGTGAAAGCTGGATGGTCAGCGCAAGATAGGCGACCTCGTTGGAATCCAGAATGCAGCGGTACCGCCGCTCCAGCACGGCGCTTGCCTGCACAGCAATGGTGTACGCCAGGCTGTAACGCTGCCGGATCTCCTTCAGCAGCGGATTTTTGAGCCGCATTCCGTACTTGATGCGGATGATCAGCGGTACCAGATGGGTGCTGAGCGAAAGAATCAGCTCCAGATCATCCCGGAAGTCCATCTGGAAGATCTGGTAGATCTCTTCCAGCATTTCTGTCACAGCATCCTGCACATCGCTGTCGATCACAAAATTCTGGCTCGTCTGCTTGCTGGCCAAGTGGATCGCTAGGTAGCGCACCTCTTGTTCCGGGTAAGGTACACCGGCCAATTCAGTAATGCACTTTGCACATTTCTGCGCCAGCTCATAGCTTTCGCCTGCAGACCACGTTTGGTTTTCTTCCTCGGTCATCTGGATGTATTGGCCCGATTGGATGCGCTGGATCGCCACTGCAACATGAACCACCAGACTGTTCAGCCCCACATCCGTGATGTGATAGTTTTCCTGTTCCAGAAGTTCCACCAGCATCTGTGCAAGTTCGTATTCCTGCGCGTTTTCTTCCAGTGCTGTGTGCTCCATGCCAGGGTTCCGTTCCTGTAAATATTCGGAAAGGCACTGCCTCTTGTGGAACTCATCTCCCACCAACCGCATTCCATAGTGCGGCTTGCGTTCCAGTGTCAGCTGGAACCGATTGAAAAAATCCTCTGCCTGCCTCAGATCAGAAGTCAGCGTTTTGCGGCTTACATACAGCTTTTCGCACAGGGTCTCTACCTTTGTGTAGCAGTCGTCCTTCAGGAAATATTCGATCAAGAACCGCACCCGGCCTCTGGAATCCTGCGGAATGTTGGAATCTGCCTTCAGGAAGATGGTCTGGAACTTATCCAGGTCCTGCACTTTCAAGCGGTAGCCTTTTCCCCGCTCGTGCAGGACCTCCGCACCGTGGGTCTGCAGCTGCTCGTTCAGTTCCTGCAGCAGCCCCCGCACGGTTTTTGTGCTCAGGCTCATCTTTTGCGCGAATTCATCCACCGTTTTATATTCGTCCTGCGATATCAGGCTTAAAAGCGTTGTGAGCCGCTCGCCCAGCATTTTATCGTTTCTCCTTTCGTTTCAGATTCTCACGTTTTCCTGTGGCTTTACTGTACCATGTTCTATCCGAAAACTCCAGAACCTCTATTTCCAGCTTGTAAAAGAAAAACATTTCTCGAAATCGGAAACAATCTGCGTTTTTCACAATTTCCATTTCCTGCGATTGTGCATTCTATCCATATCTCTTTTCTGAAAACAAATCAAGCCCTCCGGCTTCCGTTACAGAGGCCAAAGGGCTTGATTTATTTTCAGGCTGTCAATTTTTCTTTTGCGCCGTTACGGCAGCCAGGGGTACAGCCGGACGGTGTAGGTCTTTGCTTCCCCCGGCTGCAGCTGTACCAGCCCCACACCGGAGTTCAGGGCGTTCACCGCACCGCTCATGGGCTCTATGCAGATAAAATCCTGCGTGCCGTCGCCATTCCACAGCACCCACTGATTGAAGGGCTCCGCCGCGTTCATGCAAAGGCCACCGATCCGGGCGGTGTGCCCGGCTGCGGTATAAAACCCACGGATCAATTTTCCGCTGCAGGCATCGCTGCCATCCCGGTAGGCCGTTTCTTCGCTGGTCAGCGGCAGCAGCCTGCCGGTGGGGATGTACCGCTCGTCCACCTCCCACCGCTGCCCGATGGGCACCGCAAAAAACGGCTTTGCGCGGAATGCAATGTGCAGGCCGAACGCCAGCGGCATGGTTTTGGGGCCCGTGTTGCAGAGGGTGAACAGGTGCTGTGTGCCCGTCTCCGTCAGGCAGTGGGTCACCGTGATGGCAAAGGGGAACGGGTAGCACTCCCCCCGGTTCTCGTAAAAGCCGGTCATGCTGGTCGCGGTCTGTTCGGTCACCCGGAACGGCATCCGGGCCAGACTGCCGTGGATGTGGTTGCCGTACACCGGCTCATTGATGGGCAGATGATACGTGGTGCCCTGAAAGGTGAAGGCTCCTCCGGCTGTCCGGTTGGGCGGCAGCAGCAGCGGCATCCCGTACACCTGCGGTTCCCGCCGGAGCTGCGTCTCTCCTTCCGGTGTGCGCAGCAGCTCGCTGCCGCTGCGGGCAAGGCGGATCAGATTCATGCCATAGGCGGGCAGAACTTCCGCCTGCCATCCAAAGCCTGCCAGACGTACCACAGAAGAAGAAACCATATCTGCTCCTTTCCAGCAAACAAAAAACGGCAGGCAGCCAAGGCTGTATCTGCCGTTTTTGCAAACTTACCAGTCGGCAACGCTGCCGTCCTCAAAGAAAAGGTGCGGCGTGTCCCAGTGCCCGTCCGACACCAGCTTTGCCATAGCCTGCTCGTCCACCTCGATACCAAGGCCGTCCCCGGTTGGAACACGGATGCAGCCATCGCTCTCGATCACGAAGGGCTTTTTCAGGATGCCGACGCCCAGATCCTGCCGGTTCGGCATGGCCGGGTGCTCCTGCGCCAGCAGGTTCGGGATGCAGGCATCCAGCTGCAGGCAGGCCGCCAGCGAGATGGGGCCCAGCGGGTTGTGCGGGGCCACCTGCATGTAGTAGGTCTCCGCCATGGCTGCGATCTTGCGTGCCTCAAAAATGCCGCCGCAGTGGCACAGGTCCGGCTGGACTACAGACACTGCCTGCTGCTCGATCAGCCTGCGGAAGCCAAAGCGCCCGAACAGCCGCTCGCCGGCTGCAATGGGGATGGACGTGCTGCGTGCAACACGCACCATTTCTTCGGTGTTTTCCGGCAGAACAGGCTCTTCCACAAACAGCGGATAATAGGGTTCCAGCTCCTTGAGCACCCGGATGGACATGGACGAACTCACACGGCCATGAAAATCCACGGCGATGTCCACCTTGCTGCCCACACGCTGGCGTACCGCCGCAAAGCGGTCCACAATGGCGTGGAGCATTTCCAGGTTATCCAGCGGCCGGATGGGCGGGATGACCGAATATTTTACGGCAGTAAAACCTTCGGCCAGACGCTGGTCTGCAATTTTCAGCATTTCCTCCACCGGGAAATCCCCGGCGATGGCTGCAGGCTTCAGGTGGCCGTACATCCGCACCCGGTCCCGGCAGGCACCGCCCAGCATTTCGTAGATCGGCATGTGGTAATACTTGCCTTTGATGTCCCACAAAGCCTGCTCGATGCCGGAGATGGCACTCATGAACACCGGCCCTCCGCGGTAATAGGTGCCGCGGTACATCAGCTGCACCAGATGCTCGATTTTGCACGGGTCTGCACCGATCAGCACCGGGCGGTATTCTTCCACAGCGGTGGCCACGGTGTGTGCACGACCCTCCACAATGGGTTCGCCCCAGCCGCAGATGCCCTCGTCGGTGGAGATCTTCAAAAACAGCCAGCGCGGCTGCAGGTAGAACAGCTCAAGATCTGTGATCTTCAAAGCGCTCAGCCTCCTTTAGTCCACGGCAGGAAGTCCATCAAAATAATACGAGCTTGCACCCGTCGGCCGCACATTGGTCAGGGTGCCCTTGTAATGCCGCAGGTCCACCGGCTGGAAGGGATATTTTGCGCAGTTTTCCTCGTTGAGGGCAAGGCCAAGGCCCACGCCCTCCGGGATGCGGATCTTGCCATGGTCGAACACAACGTGCTCATTTGTCAGCTCCCCGCGCCAGTTGACATCGGTCAGGCAGATCTCCAGAATGCGGAAGCCCGGCGTGGATGCTGCCAGATGCAGTGTGGCCGCATTGGCCACCGGCCCGCTGGGGTTGTGCGGGGCCAGCGCCACATAATAGGGCTCTGCCATGGCTGCCATCTTTTTTACGGCCGAAATGCCGCCGCAGTGGCTCACATCCGGCTGCACGAAGTCGGCACAGCCTTTTTCTAGGAACTGCTGGAACTGGGTGACGCTGTAAATGCGCTCACCCGCCGCAATGGGCACCGGCGACTTGCGGTGCACCTCGGCCAGTGCATCCAGACTGTCCGGCGGGGTGGGTTCCTCAAAAAACATGGGGTCAAAGGGTTTCAGGGCGTTGGCAATGCGGATGCCAGTGGCCACATCAAAGCGGCCATGCCCCTCGATCAGCAGATCGACGCTGCTGCCCACAGCAGCACGCACCGCTTCCACGATCTCGATGGCATGGAAAAACTCCTGATTGTCCATGTAGAGATATGCCTTGCCAAAGGGGTCCCACTTGAGGGCCGTGACGCCCATTGCCACAGCCTTTTTGGCGGCAGCGGCAAACTCGTCCGGCTCCTTTGCACCGGCAAACCAGACGTTGGCATACATGCGCACACTGTCGCGCACCTTGCCGCCCAGCAGCTCGTACAGCGGCACCTGCAGGGCCTTGGCCTTGATGTCCCACATGGCAATGTTCAGTGCCGAAATGGCGCTTTGCAGCACCGGGCCCACACGCCAGTAGGAGTCGCGGTACAGTTCGTGGCAGATCCGTTCCACCTCACGCGGATCCTGGCCGATCAGCACCCGCTTCAGGTCTTCAATGGCACCCAGAAGGGCATGTTCCTTGTATTCCAGCGTGCCTTCGCCAATGCCGGAAATGCCTTCGTCGGTCTCAATCTTCACAAACACATAATTCGTGCGGTAGGTATAAACATTAAAGGTTTTGATATCTGTGATCTTCAAACGCAAATCACTCCCTTTATAAAACAAATTCCGTGTAGTGTGCAGGGATCAGAACACGCACCGGGTCCTGCGCCAGCAGGTCGGCAAAGGGCTGCACGGCGCAGCCAAACGTAGAAAACAGATCCCAGTGCATCGGCAGCACATACGCAGGCTGCAGGATGCGGGTCAGGCGGACCGCGTCCACAGCGTTCATGTTATTGCCTTTTCCGTTGATGGGCAGGATCAGAAGATCGACCACCGCCGGGCGCTGGGCCAGAAGAGAACGGTGGAACAGCGTATCGCCGGTATGCCAGATGAATACCCCGTCCGCTTCCAGCACAAAGCCAATGGAGCTTGGGTCGCTGTGTGCCGCCGACACCGCTGTAAAATGCATGTCTGCCAGCGTCACCTCGGTACCGGGCGTCATGAGCACGAACTCAGCCTTGCCTCCGTAGCGCTGGCGCATAGCCCAGAACGCTTTTTCGGCGGCAAGCACTGTGAGCGGCCTGTGCACCTTCTCAAACAGTACATCCAGCGTGCCAAAGTCCATATGATCGGCATGACTGTGGGTGATCAGAAGAACATCCGGCGTACAAAGGAATTCCGGCTGGACAGGCACCTGCCGGTGATAGGCCGGGCCCTGCTCTTCTTCCAGCGTATTGGAAAGATAGGGGTCGATCATCACCGTGGTCCCGCCGTGGGTGATGAACAAAAAACCAGCCTGTCCCAGCCAGATGCACTTCATATGCAAGCTCCTTTGTCTGTATTCCAGTTCCGGGTCAGTCCGCGATCACGGTACCGTCCGAAAGCTTGATGCCTTCCTCTTCGTAGACGAACTGTGCAAGGCTGCCGCCGTCCACTGCCAGCTCTGCGCCGGTAATGATGCGGGCCTGCTCGTTGTCGGCCAGGAAGTAGGCTGCGTTTGCAATGTCCTGGAACTCCGCAATATCCCCCAGCGGGTTTTTGTTGTGCGGCGAGTTCTGGATCTCCGGGCGTGCATAGTACCGCGCCGTCTTGATGCCGCCGGCCACCACCGTATTGACACGGATGTGGCAGGGGCCAAGCTCCACAGCCAGGTTGCGGGCTAAACCGTGCAGGCCGGACTTGGAGGTGCAGTATGCACTGCGGTTCTTGGTGGTGCGGATGCCGTTGACCGAACCGATCACCACAATGGCACCGCCGCCCAGCTGCAGCATGTGCTTCGCGGCCTGACGGCAGAACATGAAGTTCCAGCCGATGTTGGTATCGATCACACGGATCCAGTCCTTGAAATCCACCTCAAGGAAGTTGGGCATGTTGATGCCCATGTTTGCGGCCACCAGCACAAGGGTGCTTACCAGATGGCCTTTCTGCTTTAAATCGTCGAACATGGCCGCCATCTGCGGCTCGTCCAGCACTTCCAGCCCGTAGCCAAAGGTCTCGATCTTCCCGTCGTTCTCTGCTTTCAGGCGGGCGGCAGCTTCCTGTGCGCGGGCCTGATCCCGGCTGGTAATGCAGACATCATAGCCGTTGGCTGCAAACTTTTGTGCCACACAATATCCGGTTCCGGTGGTCGCACCGGTCACAACAACCATCTTGTTCATAAGGCTTGCTCTCCTTTTTTCAGTTTTCTCAAGCACCGTACAGCAGGTTCGGCAGGAAGAGGATCAGCTTCGGGCAGAAGGCAATGATCGCCAGCACCAGCAGCATAATGGCAATGAACGGCATACAGGCCTTTGCCACCTTGGTGAACTTGAGGCCCATCAGGCCGGAGACCTGATACAGCACGATGCCAAACGGCGGCGACATATTGCCGATGCCCAGGTTGAACACGAACATGATGCCGAACTGGATGGGGTCGATGCCAAGCTGGATCGCAATGGGCATGAGCAGCGGTCCAAGAATGATCTGGGCCGGACCGCCTTCCATGAACATACCGATGATCAGCAGAATCACGTTGGTCATGAGGAGGAAGGAGACCTTGGTCAGGTTCATGCTGAGCATAGTTTCGGCCAGGGCCTGGGGCACACGCTCGTAGGTCATAAAGTAGGACAGTGCGCCTGCCGCACAGATAAGGATCATAACGGTGGCAGTGCCCAGCACAGACTCCTTGAGGATCGTCCAGATGTGGGACCACTTGATCTCTTTGTAGATCACAACACCAATGAACAGCGAGTACCATGCACAGATGGCACCGGCCTCGGTGGCCGTGAACATGCCGCCGCGCAGGCCCAGCAGGATGCCAAAGGGGATCAGCATGGCCCAGAATGCCTGCCGCAGCAGGTGCAGCAGCTCTCTGGGAGATGCCATTTTATCGCGGGAGCCCTTATAGCCGTGCTTTTTGGAGACGATGTACACGTAGATCATCATGAACACCATGCACAGCAGGCCGGGCACATAGCCCGCTGCAAACATACGTCCCACCGAGATCTGGGTGGCAAACGAGAACACGATCAGGCCCATGCCCGGCGGGATGATGGGGGTGATCAGCGAGGAAGCGATGGTAATGGCTGCGCTGAACTCTTCATCGTAGCCGCGCTTGAGCATTTCCGGCACAAGAATCTTTGCTTCCATGGAGGCGTCTGCGGCTGCTGAGCCGGAAACGCCGCCCATCAGAACGGAAAGCAGAATGTTCACATGGCCAAGGCCGCCGGTCAGATGGCCCACAAGGCCGTCCGCCAGATCCAGAAGCCTGCTGGAAATACCCGCGTAGTTCATAATGGCACCCGCCGTGATGAAGAACGGGATCGCCAGGTAAGACGAAGTTTCGGTAACGGCCACCACGCGCTGCACCGCGATCTGAACGGGCAGGGTGGGCTGAAGGATCAGGAAGTACGGCAGTGCGCCGCCCAGAAGGGCCAGCCAGATGGGCACATTGAACATAGCCAGCGCCACGATGCACAAAAGCGGAAGCCAGATATTGATGTTCATTCCGTCGGCCCCCCTTCCTTGAGTTTCGCGGGCAGGCAGCGGACGGCCTGCACCAGAAACACAACGGCGTAAATCGTCATCAGGACAAAGCCCACCAGCATCCCGCTGTCCAGCACACGGTAGGAAATGCGGGTGGCCGTCATGATCTTGCTGCCAACATTCTGGATCAGGATCCATGTAAGATAGGTGCAGATGGCCATGATGACCGTGATGATCAGCTGCACCACCACATCAACGATGCAGCGCACCTTGTGCGGGAATGCGTTGACCAGAAGATCGACGCCGTAATGCATGTGGCGGCGGTATGCAGCCGCAGTGCCCGGAAATACCATCCACGCAAACGCGATGCACACATATTCATCCGAGCCCTTGATGGTAAAATGCAGGCAGTACCGTGTAAACACATTGATTACGGTAAGGGTGATGGCAAAAACCAGTGCCACCGAAGCAATCAGCTCCGGGATATGAATCACGATCCACTTTGCTGTGGAGTTCTTTTTGGGAGAATCCTGCGCCATGGAATCTCCTCCTTTCTCGTTTTATTCCAGAAATGCCGCCTGAAGGCATTTGCTCAGGCGGCATCCGTTTTTCTTGCAGAAGATCAGGTGTTGGCCTCGATGGCCGCACGGATCGTATCGTAAATGGAGGGGTCAAGACCCAGCAGCGTGAACAGATCCGGCACAACGGCTGCAAAGGATGCCTTATCTGCCTCGCTCACGGTCACGCCCAGATCCTTGAACTGCTGTACGAACTCGTCTTCCTTGGCCATGGACTGGTCTGCCATCTCAACACAGGCGTCGGTCAGCACGCTCTTGATGGTCTGCTGGTCCTCGGCGGAGATCTGATCCCAGTAGGTGGGGTTCATGCACAGGGAGAACGGGTTCACAAAGTGGCCGGACAGGCACAGGTACTTGCACACCTCGTTCAGCGAAGAGCTGAGCAGCAGGGACAGCGGAGCCTCGCAGGACTCGATCACACCCGTCTGCAGCAGCGAGTAGTTATCGGCCCAGGTAGAGGTAGTGGGGGTGCCGTTCATGACGGTGATGAAGCCCTGCGCCGCAGAGGAGGGGCCCATGCGCATGATGTGGCCGGCACAGTCGGCTGCCTTTTCGATCTTGAAGGTGCTGATGAAATGGCGGTAGCCGATGGCACCGTAGCACAGCGGCTGGATGTCCTGCTTGACCAGTTCGCTCTCAATACCGGCGATCCAGTCAGACTTTGCCAGAGCCTGCACCTCGTAGAGGCTGTTGAACACATACGGGAAGGATGCGGGTGCAAAGTCCGACACCACATCGCCCAGATTATCAAAGCCCATGGAGCAGATCATGGGTGCGCCGGCGCGCATCTGCTCCAGCATATCGGTAATGGAGCCCAGCGCGTTGTTGGGGTAGACATCAAACGCCACGCGGCCTTCCGTTTTGGAGGTAATCTCGTCAAAGGCCGCATTGATCACTTCGCCGTAAATGCTGTCTTCCGACTCAGAATAGGCAACTTTAAAGGTAAGTGCTTCGGCCGCGGCCGGTGCAGAAACTGCTGTCGAAGAAGCTGCGTTGGATGCGGAGGCAGCGGTGCTGCCCGCGGAGCCGCCGCAGGCAGACAGACCGACGGCAGCGGCGGTAGTGCCCATAACTTTCATGAACGTGCGGCGCGTGATCTTTTTCATAGTATTCTCCTCCTGTATGGTCTGTTTCTGTCCGGATTTGATATTTTATCAAATCTTTGATTCTATTTTACGCGTATTTTTGCCGTTTGTCAATACAAAAATATCAAAAATAAAATATTATGTTCACAGAATCTGGGCATTTCAGCCTATTCGAGGACAGGATGCGATCAAATCAGGCCTTTATAAAGATTGCTCAGTTTTCTTTCTGTTCCTCTTCAAAGTTTTCTGTCAGAGCATACTGTTTGGAGTTCAGAGTGTGCAGCTTGACGATCGTGACCGCCGAGATCACGTCGTTGTTGCGGATAGCATGGATCAGCTGGCTGTGCTCCCACACCGACTGGCTCATCCGCTGATAGTCCACCTCGTGATACTTGCGGATGAAGGCCAGTTGCTTGATGTTCCGCGCAAAAAGCTGGTAAGCCATGTGATCTGCACAGGGCGAATAGGCCAGCATATGAAACTTCATGTTCAGCGGGGTACGCTTTTCGCGCCAGTCCTTTTCCGTCAGTGCCGCCATCTGTGCATTCACATCTTCCAGCTGGTGCAAAAGCTCTTCCGAATAGCCTTTTTTCATCGAAAGCTCGATCAAAAGGCTTTCCAGCGCATACTGCAGGTCGTTGAGCTGTGCAACCAGTTCCGGCGTGACTGCGATCACGGTCGCACCCCGGTAAGGGTTCATTTCCAGCAGGTTTTCACCGCACAGCATACTGAACGCCTCCCGGACCGGCATACTGCTCACGCCGTATTTGTCCGCGATCTCTTTTGCCGTGATCCTGCTGCCCGGCTTGATCCGATGGCTTACAATATCATCCCGCAGCTGATCCGCCACACGGTTGGCAATGGTTGCGCCAAATCCAGCTTCCACTTCCTTTTTCACACGAATCATCCTCGTTTCTCTCAGATTTTTGCAGATTTTGGGCCGCTGCCCTGCTTACCCCTTATGAAAAAGCACCCCTGCACTGCGCCGCAGGGCCCTCAGCGTAACAAAGGAAGGCACATTTTCCCTTGTGCAGCCGGTTCTTTCTTCCAGAAACGCTTCAAACGCCTCTGGACGTGCCGGCTGCAGTGAACTCTTGGGCACCATGTATGCGCTGCTGCTGTTCAAAAACAGATACCAGTACGCCGCATCCGAATAAAAGCCGTTAACTGCCGAAAGCTGAACCTCTGTCGTTTTGTCATATGCCGTCACATACAGCGTATCTGCGCAGAATTTGTAGACCGTATGCGGAAAATTCCCGTTTGCTGCACGCACAAGGCGTTCCGCTGTCCGCCTTGCCGGAAGCGCCGAGCAGCTGATGGTCCAACAGCCAAAAAACAGCAGCACAAGCCGGCCTGTGCTCTCCTGCAGCGCAAACAGTGCCGCTGCGATCAAGGCAAAGCCGCAAAAAATCACAAACACCTTTCCAAGGGCTCCATACAGCTGTGCCTGCACCCGTGCCAGACGGTAGAAGGTCTCCTCACTGTGCTGGAGTTCGGCTGTAAAAAGAACGGACTGCTGTTTTTCATGTTTCATAAAGCGGCCATGCCTTTCTGATCAAACATGTTGTTTTTATTGTAGCATAAGAAAAATAAGAAATCAAACCGGAGTGGTCTTTCGGCATCTTTTTCGGATTTTCGAAAAAAGAAAATTTGATATTTGATCAAATCCAATTGTATTTTACCATTCTTTTTGCTAAAATGGAAGTACCTGAATAAAATATCGAAAAAGGAGTGGATCATAATGCCGGAATGCCTGACCCTTGGCGAAACCATGGCCGCTTTTGCACCGGACCGCACGGGCCCGCTGCGCTATGTGCCAAACTACAGTCTCCGCATTGCAGGGGCTGAGAGCAACACTGCCATCGGTGCTGCAAAACTTGGCGTGTCTGCCGCCTGGATCAGCCGCCTGGGGGCGGATGAATTTGGGCAGTACATCCGCAATCAGATCCGGGCCGAAGGCGTGGACTGCAGCGGTGTGCACTTTGACCCCGCCCACCGCACCGGTGTGATGTTCAAGCAGACCGGCTCTGGCGAGAGCAGCGTGTTTTACTACCGCGAAAACAGCGCTGCCGGCCACATGACCCCGCAGGATCTGGACGAAGCATTGTTCCGCGGCTGCCGCATCCTGCACCTGAGCGGCATTACACCGGTGCTGAGCGAAAGCTGTGCCGAGACGGTGCAGGCCGCCATCCGTCTGGCGCAAAAATATGGTGCCAGGGTGAGCTTTGACCCCAACATCCGCCAAAAGCTGTGGAACGGCCGGGATTACACGCCCCTGCTCCGGCAGCTGACGACCCGTGCCGAGATCGTATTGATGGGGCTGGACGAGGCGGAAGTGCTATTCGGCACCCGGAACGTGGAGCAGCTTTGCGCAGGGTTGTTTGCCGTAGGCCATACCGAAGTGGCAGCGTTCAAGGACGGCAGCCGCGGTGCATGGATCGCCGACCGGAACCAGTGCATCCGGCTGGAACCCTATCCCTGCCGCTGCATCGACCCCATCGGTGCAGGCGACGGCTTCAACGCCGGTGTGCTGGCAGGCCTTTTGCAGGGACGCACGCTGGAACAGGCAGGCCGCATGGGCGCGGTGTGCGGGGCCCTTGCCACCGAAGTGCCCGGCGATGTGGAGGGTTGCCCGGATGCTGCTCGGATGGATGCCATTCTGAACGGAAGCAGCACCATTTACCGCTAGAAAGGAGAACCGTCTTATGGATATGTACGAAGTGTTTGCCCAGAACCCGCTGCTTGCCATCCTGCGCAATGTGCCCAAAGAGATCACGCTGGACTATGCGGGAGCCATCCTCAGGGGCGGCGTAAAGGTGTTTGAAGTGGCCCTGAACAGCCCGGACGCATTGGAGCAGATCACCCTGCTGCACAAAACCTACGGCAGCAAATGTCTGGTCGGTGCGGGTACCGCCATCTCCGTCGAGTGTGCACAGACCGCACTGGACGCCGGTGCACAGTTCCTGCTGACACCGGGCACCCCGCCGGATGTGCTAGCCTTCTGCCGTGACCGGGACGTGATGCTGCTGCCCGGCGTGCTGACCCCTACCGATGTGGCGGTGAGCCTGCAGTACGGCTTTCAAACGATGAAGTTGTTCCCGGCTGGTGACATGCCCCGCAGCTATGTCAAAGACCTGAAGGGCCCGTATAACGACACACACTACATTGCCATCGGCGGTGTAACACCGGATAATATTCAGGAGTTCCGCCGGGCGGGCTGCCTTGGCGTGGGCCTTGCCAGCAGCCTGATGCCGAAGGACAAGGTTGCCGCCCGCGACTGGGACGCCTGTGCGGCGTATGTGCACGCCCTTGCCGCCAAAGCAAAGGGCTGACCCGGAAATCATTGCATGTATATTTTGTCGCTTGCGCGTTCGGAACATCAAAGCTCAATTCAAAACCACCGGCTAAGCCGGTGGTTTTGAATTGAGCAAGCTAACCAACAAAAAAATGCCCCGGCTTCCTGTTACAAAGAAAACGGAGAATCTGCCTTAAAAGATCACCGTGGACAGCACAAGAAAGATTACATTCCACGGACAGAAGAGGAACGACTCAAATTAGAAGTTGCCACATTGAAACGACAGCTCTATTTAGCGCAAATGGAGAATGACGTATTAAAAAAATTGCAAGAGTCGGAGAGGGGGAATCTCTGAGCCTGACGAGACTTCTGTTCCGGTACCAGACAGTGAAAATCCTGCATGAAGAAAAAGGATATTCGATTCAGGATTTGTGTCCGCTCGCACATATTGCACGTTCATTCTATTACAAATGGCTAAACCATCCCAAAAGTCAGCATGAGCTTGAAAACGAGAAGATTTCAGCAGCGATCCAGCAGATTTACACAGAACACTCGGATAAGGGCCACCGCCGGATTCGGGATGATCTGGAAAAGGATTATGGCATTCTGACCAGCAACAAGCTGGTCTTTGACACTTTTGACAAGGCAGTTCAGGAAAATCCAAATGCACATCCTATGCTCCACAGTGACCGCGGGTACCAGTACACCAGCCGAATCTTCCACAAGAAACTGCTGGACGCTGGTCTGACGCCAAGTATGTCTCGCGTGGGACGCTGCATTGACAATGGCCCGATGGAAGGCTTCTGGGGTATCCTCAAACGAGAATGTTACTATGGACATACATTTAGCCGGGAAAGTCTCTTTTCGACGATTGAGAACTACATTGACTATTACAACAATCGCCGCTACCAGCACCGCCTGTTCATCCAAACACCAATGCAGGCTCATGTCAGTGCCATGAACCGGGGGGCCTGATAACGATTTGCACAAAAAATCGCCGTTTCCTTATGAAAACGGCGAAAAAAATCTTGTATTATTTTTTCTATCTACTTGACGGAGTGCACCTCATTCCATTACAGAAACCAAGGGGCTTGATTCGCTTTTAGGCTATCTTATACCACAGGGGAAATCTTATTTCCTCGGATTTTTGATGGCAGCCTGAGCGGGTGCCAAAATTGCAGAGCGTTCGGAATAACGACAAATCGCTATTTTCAATTTCTCAGTTGATCCCAAGCTCTTTTCTCAGCCTATTTCGCCAATCTTTATCACAGGCAACGCGTCTTATAACCTTCAAAAACTTCATTGGCACTTATATTTATTGCTTCCGAACGTTAATCTTTTACTTCGAATCCTGCTGTTTAATCAGCATCATGCTCCCGTCCTTATTATTTACAATACGGTATTCCGGCTCTTCCTTAAATACAATATTCTTTTTTTCCATATAACGCTTTTCGAGCGCTTCGAAATTCTCTATCTCTTCAGATTCCACAATCCTATCAAGGCACTCACCCGCCTCCGTGAGCATAACATTACCGATTGGCAATTCATTTTGACCTCGTTTTTCGATTTCTTTGGTAACTCCCCCCGTATACGTCAAAATCCTCATTTCAGGGATATCTACCGCAATAAATCCTGCTACCGCATCGAACTTAATTAATCCAAGTGTGTCAAGCTCGTTAAAGATATTAAACGATAATCCTATACTGCGCAGTTCACCTTCATTTCCCTCATATGGCACAACAATATCATTACGAATCCACTTTGCTTTGCCACTACTATCTACCGCTACTGATGTTCTTTTCATACTGCATATCTTTTGGAAGGCTTGCGCACATTGAGGCGTAATTTCTGAAAGGATCCTAATCATATTAAGCGGGGTAGAACCGGGCTTTTCAAATTCCTTTGCCAAAATTTTCCCCCACATTATTTGCACCTGCTCTTCTGATACAAATCCCGCAGAATCCATAAATCTTTCTAGCCATTCCAAATTAACACCTGATGACGAATCAAAAGTCGTTCCTTCTTTTGCGCTAGAAACAGCTTTATCTGCAATACTTTTTTGATTTTTCAATTTTTTGATTGTCTTTTTAGCTGATAAAATCGCAATTAGTTTTGATTCAGACGACATATTTGATTTTTCAACGTCGGCTATATACATATCTAATGCTCGTTTTTCTATTCCAGCATAAGGAAAAAGCATTCCAAGCAATGATGCTGTTTTATTTTGTACATTGTCACTCTTCGCTAAGTCAGCTGCCGTATTTGCTACAACGTCTGGAATTCCAAACATATCTTTTGCTCCCTTCTAGTTCATAATCTGTCGACGCCTAAATCCTACCGTTTCAAAATCATCATAATGATGCTCAAATATCCTTTATTTTTATAATACAGCCTTTTTTCTGTAAGTCAAGATACAAAGCCCACGGACTTCAATAATAGAAGTCCGTGGGCTTTATAATTCTTTATTTTCTTATAAATCAGCCAAAAAGTTCATGTTTTCAATTACTTTTCAAGAAATCCCAGCTCTAATATCATCTATCACGGCATGTCTGTAAGAAGATAAGGTCTCAACATCTCCACCAGTTCGTAGACTTTCGTTCCAGGTGCTGATTCAGACGGCTTCCGTCCTTCGTTTTGCTTGTCCAATCGCTTTGCATTGGCAATCGCAATGTCCATGTAAGGTCGCAGTACTTCATACATATCTGGGCGGTTCTTCTCGTAACTCCCTGCGCCAATGTTTTTCAGCCAATCGCTTAGCTTCGGCCAGTAACGAAATCTATCAATATCAGTATCCATATACATAAAATGCAGCAAATACCACAGTTCTACGCACTGGTTCGACCATACAGCATGGTAAATCGTCTCACCTTGTGCATTGTATTCTTCGCACAGCTGTGCTACCATGTCGATATTTTCTGCCGGAAAATCATCTGTGTCATAGACAATCCAGACGTGCTTAAACACAATGCCGTTATTCTGAACGTATTGACGAGCTTTCATCAACAGATTCACCGTATTGTCGCCAATGCCCTCTACCTTTAGCTGGATTCTATCACGGTACTTAGAATTGATAATCCGTTGAATTGCGCCAAAATACTGCGGCTCGGGTTTCTGTACCTTCAGATGCAATCAAGTGGTATTCCGGCTGAATCATCCTTGCCTTATCACGGCGATTCTTCATCCAGCTTTTTCCAAGGTCACTCTTTTTCGGAGGTTTCAGACTCATGCCCAATCCCTCCCTGTCAGCATATTAGAAAGATAGGGGTCTGCACCATATCGGCCTTCCAGATACTGCTTGTCAAAGGCCGCTGTGCTCTTGACGCGGGTGTTGTCCTCCTGCCGGAATTCATAAAGCGAATAAATCTCGCTCTCATGATTGTCATTCATTGCGGCAAACCAAATTTCATCACGACGGAAAACAGTATTCTTCATCGTAGTCAGGTCGTGAGAACTGAACAACAACTGTGCGCCTTTCTTATTCAGCTCCGGGTTCTTGAACATCTGAATCACATACCGGAGCAGCTTCGGATGCAGCTTGGCATCCAGTTCGTCCACAACCACTGTGCGGCCTTCCTGCAATGCTACCATCAGAACCGGCAAAGCTGCTATCATCTTCTTGGTTCCATCCGACTCCGCTTCAAATGGAAGTTCATAGACCTTGCCGTTGATCGTTCTTTGCGTGAACAGGTGCTTGCTATCTTCATCATAGCGATAACCGGACAAATCAATACCTACATCATTCAGTGCATGAATCAGGCTTTCCTTAGTCGTCTCACTCTTGGACACCAGCACAATGTTTTCTGCTCTGGGGTTTGCGTAGCTCTGTGTAATACAGGATTCAAACCAATTCTGCACTTCTGCAATCACAGGAATATTATAATTGATTGCCAAAAAAGAAAGGTACGGCATCTTCGGATTGACATCCAGATTGATGCTCGCCTTACTGATGCTCGCGCCCAATTCAATCTTCTGACCGTCTCGCTCAAAAATCAGGCCCGTCTTCTTGCCGCCAAGAGTGCGCCACAGCAGAGACTCAAAAACAATTTCTTCCTTGAGAGAAATATAATACTGGTACTCCTTCTCGCCTACACGGAAAAACACCTGAAAAATCGTAGGCTCATTTACAGAGTTTTCATCCAGCATAAAGGGAGCCACACTGCTGCCCTGCTGGAAAATCATTGGCTGCCGATTCTTCTCCAATGCATGAATCGGCTTCACAACAAGGTTAATCAGGCAAAAGAATGCCTGAAGCAGATTTGTCTTACCGCCACCATTAGGGCCATAGACCGCGCTGACCGGAAGCAAATCTTCCGCTTTCTCCTGCCGAATCAAGGCATCCTGAAACTCCGGAATTGCCATTGCACGGAAATCAAATGTCGTTTCATCCTTATAAGACTTAAAATTCTGAAAAGAAAATTGGCAAAGCATTCTTTCAACTCCTTCCTGTTATTAGTATACCTCATTTTCAATTTTTATTCCAGCATTTTAGAAAATTTCATTCTTATATAAGTTTTATAGAGCGAAACCGAAGAGTAAAAAGTTTTTATTTATACAAAAAACGGAGCTTCCCGTAGCATTTTATCTGCGCAAAAGCTCCGCCTCATGGTCGCTTATGATTATCTTTTAGTAGAACTGAATTTCGGCGCCGCTTTCCTCTGCAATCTGAATCACTTCATCCACGCATCGGTCCGCTGGATCTTGCCGAAGAAAACCAGGCCTGTCTGATTGGACGAAAATCATCCCACATGTCGAAACTGGATTTATTGCAGTCTGTAATGATTTTTTCATTCGGCACAATGAATTTGAAGGGCAGAGATCGGAAATACGCTGCCTTTGATCAAATCGCCCTATAAGAAATCCCAAAAAGCAGTTTATTATCATCCTATTAGATTTTGATCTATGGATAACAGTGTCATAAATCACCAGATAGAATGCTATGCGTTTTTATAGTAGTTGTTCCTCCCGATCAATTTCTATTTGATCCATAACATCCTGATAAATCACAAAAAGAGGTGTTTTTTATGACAATAGCAAAGAAGCTCCCACTTTTAGCACCTTCCATTCATACGTTTGAAGTGAATGGAACGTACACCGATTGCGAAGCAAAGCGCACTGTATTTATGGCAATTCAAAAAATGGTATCCGCCGAAAAATACTATCGGGTTCCGTATCATGGCTCCTCGAAAAAAGGCTACTCTTATAAAAGAAAAGATGGCGGTTTGACCATCACACTGGCAGAATACCCAGATTTCAGGAAGAGATACATAACGTTATCTGGTGTGAACCTCGCTCGGATCGCAGGTGATCCATCTCGTTTAAGTTTAACAGATTTATCGCCAGAAGGTTTGGCCATGCAAGAGCAGGCATTTCTGGATGAATTGGAGCAGCTTGGACTCCTTGAAATCGAGGATTCTGTTAAATGGAAAATGCACCGGTTGGATATTACGCAAGACTTCTATGTGAAATGCGATCCCTCGCTGATGGTAAAAATCATTCGCTATGCAGGAAGCGTTGACCCGTACAGAAAAGGTCGCGCACAGCACTATAACCAGCACAATGAGATCCGAAGCTGTAAATTTGAAAAAACGTGGTACGATTTTGCACTCTATGACAAGCATCAGCAGCTCTTGAATTGTGAAAAGGAGAGCTATCCGATTTCTCCAGACGATTTGGAACGCTCAAAAAATCTGGTTCGATATGAAATTCAATTAAAGCGCCCCAGTCTGAAAGAATTTGAGCACGATAAGTTGGAATCGAAATCTTCAAAGTTCCAGTTTGGGAATCATGCGCTGTTTCATTATTTTGACAAAATCAGCGATGATATTCCGTTCTTTCTATATCGGTATGCCGTCGATTATTTTGGCAAGCATTCGTGGTATAACGTTCCAACTGCCCTGAAAGCCGTACAAATGAGCAACCTTGATGACGATACCAAAGAACTTGTCAGTGCGTATCGAGTTTTTCCGCTGTATCCCTCTCATGCAGTCCACATCAGGAATCGGCGGAAACTGCCAGCCTTGCTTCATCAGTTTTCTGGCATACTGAAGTGCTTTCGTCACGATTGCATCGCGCTCCTTCCAGAGTTTTTTAGCAAGATCCGGGTCTCTCTCATCCTTCGGAACAGATTTCATGAACGGAAGGAAGATAATCCGGTCAAGAAATGCCGGATCGTTTGAATCGATTCTCAGGGGAAAATTGGTCGCAAACAAAAACTTCATATTATGGTCGAGCTTTAGAGACCCCTGATTTTTGCGCTGGATTTCGATGCTGTCTCCACCGGTAATCCGCTTCAGCTTGGACACTGCACTCGCATTCAACACTTCCTGCGGAAGATCTAAGGAGATGTTGATTCTGGAGTACAGCAGCGACTCCGTTTCAAACTTACCGCCTAGTTCACCAAGCGAGAGGTTGCTCACCGAGTTTTCTGGATAAAGTTTCTGTATGGTATTGCCCAAGATACTCTTGCCAGAGTTCGGAGCATACCCCATAACGAAGAAATATTTTCCGTTTGAAGGCTCAATCAGAAGATACCCAAGTGCCATCATAAAACGTTCCTTCAGATCTTCACGCCCCTCAGTAATCGTATCGAGAAACTCGTCGAACACCGGGCATTCGGCATCTTCATCATAGCAAGCATCCAGAACGGTAAATGTTATACGCTTGGAGCTATGATGTTTCAGCTTCATTTTATTGAGATACAAGATCCCGTTTTTCAAAGGACAATATGGTTTATCTTTCAGCGAATCTTCGTACTTCAAACGAGGATTCGCCTTCATACATTTATAAATATCCAGATGATTTCGGAGATTTTTCACCCCGTCAAGCCCTGGACTTATGTATTGACGGTAAAGAGATACGACCCCCTCAGCGTCAATCGATTCATAGTATCGATCATTATAATGGTATAACACGGATTTCCTATAGAGGAAGTCCGTTTTTTCAAGCAGTTCATCTTCCATCTGGCAAACAGATGGTTGCCTAAACCGCCCCTTTGCTGGCGATTCCTGTTCGCCATCGGTAAATTGTGCATCTTCATCACCCCCGCCCACAAAAGCAGCCAGTTCCAAAAGATTCACGCCCTTAGATGAAGCACTGGCTTTCTTCTTGGACTTCTTCTTGTGTTTCTTTTTGCGTTTTTTCTTGCCGGGTTTTGACCCGGTTAGATACGGCAGAATGACTGCATCCAGATTATCACAGTCATCTAGGTACTCGTCCGGGCACTCATCCATATCTTCTTCAAATACAAGTGAGTCCGTATCCGCTGGTGAGCCGCGTCGTTCCACTATCATGGGCTCATCATCTGGGCCTGAGTCAGGTTCCAGACCACGCCTTGGCACAATGAGCGACTGGTCAGCATCTGGTGGTTGGCCTGTGCATTCTTCATCGTACAGATCGTAGTTCGAGTAGTCGTCGTAGTTCATACTGAACCTCCTTAGAATATTAACAATCAGAACGTTATCACGTTCTTTATGAATATTCTAGCAGGTTTTATTTCAAATTAAAAAGACATTAAAAACGCACTGTTTTTTTAGTCAATCACTAAATATCGTTCTTTTTCCAGATCCGAGTCTGTCCCATTTCTTCAAGTTTTCAACATTTCGTTGAAAGTCTCAAATATAATATAGAAGCGGTGACGATTTTTTCAATCGCCACCGCCTCTATATTATATCCGAGATATTTTATAGCTCAAGTTTCATTGCTCTTCCGTATCACTCATTGACATCTTAAACGCAGTGCGTTTTCTATCCCATTCCAGCATCTGTTGTCTTTCAAATTTTTTCTCAAATATGTTCACTTTAGGCGGTTTAGGAGGCGTATACACATCTTTCATAAATTCATCTATGGATTCACCTCGCCCTTTGAAACGACTCGATAAATCATAAATCTGAATCTCGCATTGATCTAAAATACGTTTAACACCACGAAAATACTCCCTGTACTGCTCCTCCGTATCAACTCGACATCTTCCCGCCTCTATTCTCATACCTAAATCTTCATATGCATTTATCGCCTCATCTTCTTCTGTTCCGAAGAGTTGCTCTAACCGCTCCTTTACCATTTTATCTGTAATAAGCATATTAGGGTTTTGGGCCAGTGAATAAAGCCCATACCTTATAATATCTTTCTCTCTGTCATCCAATTCCAGACTTCGGTTTTCATCTATTATTTCTATAATATTATTTCCTGCCTCAATATCGCCATCAAGTAGAACGCTCTTAAAGAAAACGTAATTATCAATTGTTAATTTGCTCTTCTTTTTGCCTGCTGTAAGTGCTTCGTGAGCTCTTATCCTCTTTCCATCTATTTCAATATCTCCCATAATGGTATCAATATTGCTGTATAAATTTCTTCGAAATTCTTTAATAATATCATTTTCTTCTCTGTCTTCTCCTATTTCATCTAACACATCTTTTATTTTGATTTTATTATTTAAATCAGCTGGAATTTCAATTTCATTCACTTCCGCCCATCGGCGAAACAAGCACTGCCGAATAGTCATCGAGAAGTTCTGTTCATCTTTTTCTAAGTTTTCTTCATTCTTTTTTCCTGTCGCCGTTTCATACAGTTGCTGTATTATTTTCTTATACCTTTCGCCAATCACTTTACATTCTTTCTTATACTCATCTTCAGCTTCTTTGCACTTTTTCAAATATTCATCCTTTATTTTCTCCAATTCCTTCTGAAATTTCTCCTCAGCAGCCTTTTTCTCTATATATGCCGTTTTTTCACATACATCAACATCCTCATCAAATTTCTTATCTATAATACGTTGAACAGAAATTGGACTCCCATCACATATTACAAAATCTGACATTTTAATTATCTCCTTTTGATCTTCGACAAACAAACCCTCCCCGGCAAAACCATTCAGTTTCACCGGGGAGGGTTTATCATACGTTTATCTTCCCACGTTTTGCGCGATTAATGCATCTTCATGCAACAATCTTACTTTCTGGGATTTTTGATAGCAGCCTGAGCAGCAGCCAGACGTGCGATAGGCACACGGAAGGGAGAGCAGCTGACGTAGTCCAGACCGACATTGTGGCAGAACTCCACGCTCGTGGGGTCGCCGCCGTGCTCGCCGCAGATACCCAGACCCAGATCGGGACGGGTCTCGCGGCCGTCGTGGGCAGCCATCTTGACCAGCTTGCCAACGCCGATCTGGTCCAGATGCTGGAACGGATCGCTCTCGTAGATCTTGTTCTCGTAGTATGCGCCCAGGAACTTGGCGGCATCATCACGGCTGAAGCCGAAGGTCATCTGGGTCAGGTCGTTGGTGCCGAAGCTGA
>OGDX01000113.1_pt1 | contig 68477 bp, 68 predicted proteins | sample 1570461 | NCBI WGS metagenome assembly OGDX01 (sample SAMEA2582172, study PRJEB24529) | metagenome
GGAAAAAGAACGGTTTGGTTGGGAATGTAAGGACGAAAATGTAACTTTGCCATAACGAAAAACTTTATGCCTAAAGATACGAAAACTTTGGGTAATAACAAAGCCCGGGCTTGAGAAAGTCTGGGCTTTGCGCATAAAAAAAGGCTGTGTCAGCATTTTGACACAACCTCATTTTTTATGAGATACTATTTCTTTTTTATTTCTGGAATTCAGCCCAGTCTGTCAAACGCATGTCACCTTTATTGATAAACACCTGATGCATACCCAACGCTGCAGACAGGCTGTGACAGGTTTGTCCTTTCGTAGAAATCTTCAAGTAATCCCAAAGTAGCTGCTTGTAATCAGGATGTGCACAGTTTTCAATCACCGCTTCCGCACGTTCCATCGGACTCCTTCCACGTAAATCGGCTATACCCTGTTCAGTAATAATAACATTTACCGAATGCTCGCTGTGGTCCAAATGAGAAACCATCGGTACAATAGAACTGATACAACCTCCCTTGGCCGTTGACGGACAAGAGAAAATAGAAATGTAGGCACTGCGGGTAAAGTCGCCGGAACCTCCGATACCATTCATCATCTTGGTTCCACAAATATGAGTGGAATTGACATTTCCATAAATATCTGCTTCAATGGCAGTATTCATAGATATCACACCAATACGACGAACCACTTCCGGACAGTTGGAAATTTCAGAAGGACGCAACACCAGTTTATGGCGGAAAAAGTCCATATTATCGTAAATATCTTGCAAACAATCATTCGTCACACTCAAAGAGCAAGTGCTACCAAACTTGATTCTACCCTCTTTCACCAGTTTAATAACGGAATTCTGAATCACTTCAGTGTACATCTCAAAAGGAGGAATGCTGGGATCCTTACCCAATGCGCTCAACACGGCATTGGCAATATTTCCTACTCCCGATTGTAAAGGAAGGAATGTAGAAGGAATAATTCCCTTACGCATATCTGAAGCTAAAAACTCAGCCACATTCTGACCGATTTTATCCGTCACTGGGTCAGATTCATGGAAACCACGTGCCTCATCCGGTATATTCGTTTCTACCACACCCACAATCTTGGAAGGATCGACCTGAACATAAGGAAGACCAATACGGTCGCTAGGACGTACGATAGGAATCGGACGGCGATAAGGAGGACGCTCCATTTCATACAAATCGTGCATGCCTATCAGGCTTTTACTATGCGCCGCATTCAATTCCACAATAATTTTATCAGCCAATCGAGCGATAGTAGGTGTAATACCTACTCCTGCAGTCAGGTAAATACGTCCGTCTTCCGTAATTTCACAAGCTTCTATGATGGCTACATTCACATGCCCCAAAAAGCCAGAACGCAAACGTTGAGCCACTTGTGAGAGGTGAATGTCTGTATAATTGATTTCGCCGTTATTCACAGCCTTGCGGAAATCTGTATTAGTGGTATAAGGAGCACGGAACTTAATGGCGTGCGCACGCGTCAACATCCCGTCACAAGAATCTCCCGTAGAAGCTCCCGTTATCACACCTATCTGAAAAGCTTCTCCCCTTGCATGCTTTTCTTCTGCTATTTTCGCTAACTCTGCAGTCACAGCTTTCGGACTTCCGGCAGGGGTGAAGCCACTCAGTCCAACAATGTCTCCATCCTTAATATAGCTGGCAGCTTCGGCTGCCGTAATAAAGTTAAAGCTCATAGTATCAAGTGTTTTTTATGTTAGTATTAAAAAAGTTAGTCAATCAGTCATATTTACGACGAAAAATTTCAGAATAGATAAAAGCCCTACGTGCATCTGCTGCATTACGAAAAGCTATTTCAGGCTTCTGCTCCTCTTTTTTCGGTACATTCAATGCTTGTTCTTTCGGAGTGGAAGGTTTGACAGAAGTGTATCTCCGTTTCTTCCTTGCTTCGGGTACAGGAACTGATATCACTTCTTCAGGAATCTCCTCTTCTACAGAAAAAGATGCTGCCGGAGGTGCCTGTCTTACGGTCTTTGCACGCTTCGGCTTCTTCTGTTTTTGAGTCCTGACCTGAAAAAGTCCCCAGCCAATTATACCTAAAAAAACAAGAACTTGAATTATATCCATAAATATTAAGTGTTAAGGTTTTCTTCAAAGATACGAATAAAATCTATATCTCCCACCCTTTTTATGGAAGTTAACCAAGAAACAGATATCTTTGCAAGCAAATTTTTAATATAGAAAACCTTATGACAAAAGAAGCTACAGGAGCAGACTTTAAATCTGCAACTGAACACGAAAACAAGAAATTGTTTATCGAGACCTACGGATGCCAGATGAATGTGGCAGACAGTGAAGTAATTGCATCTATCATGCAAATGGCTGGATATTCTCCTTGCGACACACTGGAGGAAGCCGATGCCGTATTCATGAACACCTGCTCTATCCGCGACAATGCGGAACAGAAAATCCTGAACCGACTGGAATTTTTCCATTCTTTGCGCAAAAAGCGGAAAAACCTGATTGTGGGCGTACTGGGATGCATGGCCGAGAGAGTGAAAAATGAGCTGATAGAAAAGCATCATGTAGACCTGGTAGCTGGTCCGGATGCCTATCTGACCCTCCCCGACCTGATTGGAGCTGTAGAAGCAGGCGAAAAAGCCATCAATGTGGAACTTTCTACTACGGAAACGTACCGCGACGTGATACCTTCACGCATTTGCGGAAACCATATTTCAGGCTTTGTTTCCATCATGCGAGGATGCAACAATTTCTGCCATTACTGTATTGTGCCTTACACACGCGGACGGGAACGCAGCCGTGACGTAGAAAGTATCCTGAACGAAGTACGCGACCTGCAACGAAAAGGCTATAAGGAAGTAACCTTGTTGGGACAGAACGTCAACTCATACCGTTTTGAAAAAGACGGCCAGACAGTAACCTTCCCTATGCTGCTCCGTATCGTGGCCGAAGCGGTGCCCGACATGCGCGTACGTTTCACCACTTCACACCCCAAAGACATGAGTGACGAAACGCTTCATGTCATCGCAGAAGTGCCCAATGTATGCAAGCACATCCACTTGCCCGTACAGAGCGGAAGTTCACGCATCCTGAAACTGATGAACCGTAAATATACCCGTGAATGGTACCTGGAAAGAGTGGCTGCTATCCGGAGAATTATCCCCGACTGCGGACTCAGTACCGATATTTTCTCGGGCTTCCATTCTGAAACAGAAGAAGACCACCAGATGTCTTTGTCGCTGATGCGCGAATGTGCTTACGACTCGGCTTTCATGTTCAAATATTCTGAACGTCCGGGTACATACGCTTCCAAACATCTTCCGGATGACGTGCCCGAAGAAATCAAAATCCGCCGACTGAATGAAATGATTGAACTGCAGAACCAGCTTTCTGCTGAAAGCAATGCCAAAGATGTAGGAAAAACTTTCGAAGTATTGGTAGAAGGTGTATCCAAGCGCTCTAAAGAACAGTTGTTCGGTCGTACGGAACAAAATAAAGTAGTAGTCTTTGACCGTGGCAGCCATCGCATCGGCGACTTTGTAAAGGTAAAAATTACAGAGTCCAGTTCTGCTACTCTGAAAGGCATAGAAGTAACTGAATAATTCTTACTGAAATAGTTTGGAGAAATCTCAATAAAAACCTGCAAGCATTTTTTTCAAGATGCTTGCAGGTTTTTTACATTTCACAAGGCGGAAACTTACGTTTCCGGCATGAAAAACATAGGTTTCCGCTCCGCAAAACATACGGTTCGCGCGAGGAAAACCTAAACAATTACAGCACGTATACTGCTTTATACAAGTCTGTTTTTTAATTACTTTCTCTTCCGGCCTCCGGCATTACCAGCCAGAGAATCAGATAAACCAATCCACCAGAAAAAGCCGTAAAAAATGTGACCAGCACATAAATAATACGTACTAAAGTAATATCCCATCCAAAATAATCGGCTATTCCAGCACAGACCCCACCTATCATACGATTGTTTGACCGTGTCAATCTCTTTTTCTCCATAATCTATTGGCAAATATTCATTATTCGGGGCTAAGTTACAAAAAACATACATAAAGCATCCTATTACTCTTAAAAACTTTTAAAGAAAATCATGGCATAGGCTTTTTATTTGTTATTTTGCAGCAAATTAGGGAATAAAGTGAATATACTGAAAATAGATAAATGTCCACTTTGTGGAGGAAACCACTTTGAAGAGGTAATGACATGTACAGACCACTATGCTTCCGGTGAGTCTTTTCAGATTTGTCGTTGCAAAGACTGCGGTTTCCAGTTCACTCATCCTGTTCCGGTTGAAGCAGAAATAGGACGCTACTACGAAACTCCAGATTATATTTCACACAGCGATACACACAAAGGGTTAATGAACCGTGTATATCACTGGGTGCGCCGTGTTATGCTTGCCCGTAAAGCACGCCTTGTCAAGCATAATTCCAGATTAAACCAGGGCAGCCTGCTGGACATCGGTACAGGCACAGGCTATTTTCCGCATTTCATGCAGGAAAGAGGATGGCACGTTTCTGCCATCGAAAAAAGCCCTCAAGCCCGCCAGTTTGCCAAAGAGCACTTTGAACTGGATGTGGCAGCTCCGGAAGCCCTCAATGAATTCGCCGACAAATCGTTCGATGTAATTACATTGTGGCATGTCATGGAGCATCTGGAACATTTAAATGAGACCTGGGAAACACTGAAGCGTATTCTGAAAGATCAGGGTATACTCATTATAGCCGTGCCCAACCCCACTTCATTCGATGCAGAGAAGTACAAAGAAATGTGGGGTGCCTACGATGTTCCCCGACATTTGTGGCATTTCAGCCCTTCCGTTATGCAGCAGTTTGGAGCCAAACACGACTTTATTCTCTGCGAGCGACATCCGATGCCTTTTGATGCGTTTTACGTATCTATGCTGAGCGAGAAGTACCGGAAAAGTGCTTTCCCGTTCCTAAAAGGCCTGATTGCCGGAACGGAAGCATGGATTGTTTCACTGGCTAAGAAAGACCGAAGCAGTTCCATGATTTATGTATTCAGAAAAAAATAAGAAATTATGAGTCAGAAGTCGGGCAGTCTTTTCGATATGCAATTCATTACCTCCTGCATCAGTACAATGCTGGTACTGCTGTTGTTGGGTATGGTGGTCTTTTTTGTTATGACCGCCAATAATCTTTCTGTATACGTACGTGAGAATATCAACTTTTCCGTTCTCCTCAACGACGACATGAAAGAAGCAGAAGCCATCCGCTTCCAAAAGCAGCTGGAAGAAGAGCCTTTTGTGAAGCAGGCCACCTACATATCAAAAGCACAGGCTCTGAAAGAACAGACAGAAGCCATGGGAACAGATCCGGCTGAATTCTTAGGCTATAATCCATTTACGGCTTCCATCGAAATCAAGCTCAATGCAGCATATGCCAATTCTGACAGTCTGAGCTGGATTCAGGAAAAACTGCTGGACAATAAAAAAGTCATTGAAGTAAATTATCCGCAGGACCTGATTGACACCATCAACCAGAACATACGTAAGATCAGCATGTTCCTGTTAGGGCTAGCTGCTTTGCTCACCCTTATTTCATTTGCATTGATCAACAATACCATACGACTGACCATTTACTCCAAACGTTTTCTGATTCACACCATGAAACTGGTAGGTGCAAGCTGGTCATTCATCCGGCGACCGTTCATTGTCAGAAATGTATGGATAGGCATTCTTGCGGCGGCTATGGCCAATGCCCTGCTTATCAGTATGTCCTACATGCTCGTCAATTATGAACCAGGGCTACTGGAACTTATTACTCCGGAAATTATGCTTTGCGTAATGGGAGCTGTCTTTATCTCGGGTATCCTCATCGCCACCTTATGTGCCTACATCTCCATCAACAAATATTTGAAGATGAAAGCCGGAGATTTATATCGCCTTTAATGTTCAAACTAAATAGACAAAATTCATTATGGACAAAAAAAGTTTTGCTTTTGATAAAACAAACTTCATACTGCTTGCCATAGGTATGATAGTCATTATCATCGGATTCCTGTTAATGAGCGGACCAGGCTCCACTGAAACAGCTTTTGAACCGGATATTTTCAGTGTACGCCGCATCAAAGTAGCTCCCGTTGTTTGCTTTTTGGGATTTATTTTCATGATTTATGGCATTCTGAGAAAACCTAAAGACAAAGAAGAAACAATTACTAAAGAATAAATGCAATGAGTTGGTTTGAAGCCTTAATTTTAGGAATTCTGCAGGGACTGACAGAATACCTCCCCGTAAGTAGTAGTGGACACCTTGCCATCGGATCGGCTTTGTTCGGCATTCAAGGTGAAGAAAATCTGACTTTCACTGTAGTGGTTCACATTGCTACCGTACTGAGTACACTGGTTATCTTGTGGAAAGAAATTGACTGGATTTTCCGGGGATTGTTTAAATGGAAAATGAATGACGAGACCAAATATGTCATCAACATTCTTGTGTCAATGATTCCTATCGGCATTGTCGGAATATTCTTTAAAGATTACGTAGAAGAAATTTTCGGCTCCGGTTTGCTGATCGTAGGATGCATGTTGTTACTGACTGCCGTGTTGCTGGCTTTTTCTTATTACGCCAGACCTCGGCAGAAAGAAAAAATCAGCCTGCGTGATGCATTCATCATCGGACTGGCTCAGGCCTGTGCAGTCATGCCAGGATTGTCACGCTCAGGAAGCACCATCGCTACCGGACTGATTTTGGGAAACAAGAAGGAAACACTGGCACAATTCTCTTTCCTCATGGTTATCCCCCCGATTTTAGGAGAAGCACTGCTTTCTGGAATGGAAATTGTAAAAAATGCTTCAGCCGCTAATGCAGAAATCAGTATGGGTGCACTTATTATTGGTTTCTTAGCTGCTTTTATTTCAGGTTGCGTAGCTTGCAAATGGATGATTAACATTGTAAAGAAAGGAAAGTTGATATGGTTCGGCGTATATTGCGCCATTGCCGGAGTAATTACAATTGCGTGCAGTCTGCTGGGATAAGCAGCCTCAACAACAATTTACAACCAAAGAATGAATTTCAAAGAAGGAGAAGTATTATATTTTGACAAGCCACTGCGATGGACCTCTTTTGCCGTGGTCAATAAGATAAGATACCACATCAGTCGCAAATTAGGAGTAAAGAAAATAAAAGTAGGACATGCCGGAACGCTCGATCCACTGGCCACCGGAGTGATGATTATCTGTACCGGAAAGGCCACAAAGCGTATTGAGGAGTTCCAGTATCATACAAAAGAGTACATTGCCACTCTCCAGCTGGGAGCAACCACTCCCTCATTCGACCTGGAAAAGGAGGTTGATGCGACTTACCCTACCGACCACATCACCAAAGAAATGGTCGAGGAAACATTGAAAAAGTTTGTCGGCACCATTGAACAGGTACCACCGGCATTTTCCGCATGCAAGATAGACGGGAAGCGTGCATACGACCTGGCTAGAAAAGGAGATGAAGTAGAACTGAAACCCAAAGTTCTGGTCATTGATGAAATCGAGTTGCTGGAATGCAACCTGCCGGAAATTAAGATACGGGTAGTCTGTAGCAAGGGTACTTACATACGGGCATTGGCCAGAGACATTGGCCAAGCACTGCAAAGCGGTGCCCACCTGACCGGTCTGATACGTACACGGGTAGGAGAAGTAAAGTTGGAAGACTGCATGAAAGTGGAAGATTTTGAAGCCTGGCTCGACCAGCAAGAAATAGAAGTTATAAACGATTAAGGAAAGAAAGGAAGAAGATGAAACTGTCACAATTCAAATTCAAGTTGCCGGAAGAAAAAATCGCTCTTTATCCGGCTAAATACAGAGATGAATCCCGCCTGATGGTAATTCACAAGTCAACCGGAGAAATTGAACATGTCAATTTCAAGGATATACTGAACTATTTCGACGACAAAGACGTGTTTATCTTTAACGATACCAAAGTCTTTCCTGCTCGTTTGTATGGTAACAAGGAAAAAACAGGTGCCCGCATTGAAGTATTCCTGCTCCGTGAGTTGAACGAAGAACTGCGCTTGTGGGATGTGCTGGTAGATCCCGCCCGTAAAATCCGTATCGGTAACAAGTTGTACTTCGGCGACGATGACTCGATGGTGGCCGAAGTAATTGACAATACGACTTCTCGCGGACGTACACTCCGCTTTTTGTACGACGGTCCTCATGATGAATTCAAGAAGGCTTTGTATGCCTTGGGAGAACCTCCATTGCCTCCTTTCATCCATCGTCCGGCAGAACCGGAAGACGAAGAACGTTTCCAGACTATCTACGCCAAAAATGAAGGAGCCGTTACCGTACCGGCAGCCGGTCTTCACTTCAGCCGTGAGCTTATGAAACGTATGGAAATCAAAGGCATCGACTTCTCTTTCATCACCATGCATGCCGGATTGGGTAACTTCCGCGACATCGATGTGGAAGATTTAACCAAGCATAAAATGGATTCAGAACAGATGTTCGTCAACGCGGAAGCCTGCCGCATCGTCAACGAAGCCAAAGACAGAGGCAACAAAGTATGCGCTATCGGTACTACTGTGATGCGTGCCATTGAAACAGCTGTGGGTACAGACGGCCATTTGAAAGAGTTCGAAGGATGGACCAACAAGTTTATTTTCCCTCCTTACGACTTCTCAGTAGCCAATGCCATGGTAAGCAATTTCCACATGCCGCTTTCTACCATGCTGATGCTTGTATGTGCTTACGGAGGATATGAACTGATCATGGATGCTTACAACATCGCACTGAAAGAAGACTACCGTTTTGGAACATACGGTGATGCCATGCTGATTCTGGATAAATAAACCATCATTCTATGGCAACAATTTATCTGGGATTAGGTACAAACCTTGGCGATAAAGAAGCTAATTTACGTACCGCCATCTATAAACTACAGGAAAGGATAGGGAAGCAAGTTTCCCTATCCTCTTTTTATGAAACAGCCCCTTGGGGATTTAAATCAGACCACAGCTTTCTGAATGCAGCAATCGGACTGGAAACCAATCTCTCCCCTATCGAAGTGCTTCATATCACGCAGGAAATAGAGAAAGAACTCGGCAGGACAAAGAAATCAGTCAACGGCAGCTACAGCGACCGGCTCATTGATATTGATATTCTTTTATATGACAATCTCGTACTCCAGACACCTGAGCTTACGGTTCCTCATCCATTGATGACGGAAAGAGATTTTGTAATGAAACCGTTAATCGAAATTGCAGGAAATGCAATCCACCCCACCCTTCAAAAAACATTGTCAGAATTATATCTGGAATGATTTACCGACAGGCAGGAGCATAAAGCTATGTTAAAAAGAAACTGAAATTGTAATTATTCCAATTTATATCACTATCTTTGCAGCGAAAATAAAAAGTGGAAAGATTTGAGTAGCTTGCAACCACGGAAAAAAATGCTAAAACACATTGTTATTTCCCCGAAGATTACTTCTCTACTCTGTCCGTACACGGATAAAAACAAACCATTAACAATTTTAATTTACCACAACAATGGGATACTTATTCACATCCGAATCGGTGTCTGAAGGACACCCCGACAAAGTGGCCGATCAAATTTCGGACGCTGTGCTTGACAAACTGTTGGCTTACGACCCCAGTTCAAAAGTAGCTTGCGAAACTCTGGTAACTACCGGACAGGTGGTACTGGCAGGAGAAGTGAAAACCAAAGCATATATTGATTTGCAGCGCGTAGCACGCGAAGTAATTAATAAGATAGGCTATACCAAGAGTGAATATATGTTCGAAGGTAATTCATGCGGTGTATTCTCTGCCATTCACGAACAGAGTCCTGACATCAACCGTGGAGTAGAACGCGAAGACCCGATGAATCAGGGAGCAGGCGACCAAGGTATGATGTTCGGTTATGCTACCAACGAAACTGAAAACTACATGCCGCTGTCGCTCGACCTGGCACACAAACTGCTGATGGTATTGGCCGACATCCGTCGTGAAGGAAAGGTGATGACTTACCTTCGTCCGGACTCTAAGAGCCAGGTAACTATCGAATACGATGACAACCGTCGTCCGGTACGTATTGATACCATCGTAGTATCTACCCAGCACGATGAATTTATCCAGCCGGAAAATGACTCAAAAGAAGCTCAATTGAAGGCTGACGAGGAAATGCTGGCACAGATTCGCAAGGACGTAATTGAAATCCTGATGCCGCGTGTCATTGCCGAAATCCACAACCCGCAGGTACTGGCTTTATTCAACGACCAGATTAAATACCACGTAAACCCGACAGGTAAGTTCGTGATTGGTGGTCCTCACGGTGATACCGGACTGACTGGCCGTAAGATTATTGTAGACACTTACGGTGGTGCCGGAGCTCACGGAGGAGGTGCTTTCTCAGGAAAAGACCCCAGCAAGGTAGACCGTAGTGCTGCATACGCTGCACGCCACATTGCCAAGAACCTGGTAGCTGCCGGAGTAGCAGACGAAGTATTGGTACAGGTTTCATACGCCATCGGAGTAGCACGTCCGATCAATATCTACGTAAATACTTACGGACGTAGCAATGTAGCTCTGACCGACGGAGAAATCGCTAAGAAAGTAGATGAAATCTTCGATATGCGTCCGCGTGCCATCGAAGAACGCTTGAAGCTGCGCAACCCGATTTATAGCGAAACTGCTGCTTACGGACACATGGGCCGTGAACCGCAAATCGTTACCAAGCATTTCGAATCGGTTTACGAAGGCAACAAAGACGTAGAAGTGGAACTCTTCACTTGGGAGAAACTGGATTATGTAGACAAAGTGAAAGAAGCTTTCGGACTGAAATAAGCTGAGATCTTCCACTAACCATACAGAGGGCTTGATACATCAGAAGATGGTCAAGCCCTTTTTGCTGGCACAACGGTTTGGCTATGCACTCACCTTTACCTATCTTTGCAAAAACTAAAAAGACCATGAACGATATCAAGAATATATGCGTATACAGTGCTTCCAGCACTAAAATTGATTCTATCTATTTCGAAGCAGCCGAAGAACTTGGAAAAATTCTTGCACAAAAGCACATCAACCTTATCAACGGAGCCGGATGCCTGGGACTGATGTGCCGCATCAGCGACGCGACTCTTGCTGCCGGAGGAACCGTAACCGGTGTCATTCCCCGGTTTATGGTGGAGCAAGGCTGGCATCATAAAGGACTGACCCGGCTAATAGAAACGGAAAGCATGCACGAACGCAAACAACTTATGGCCGATTTGTCCGATGGAGTGATTGCCCTGCCCGGAGGATGCGGTACATTGGAAGAATTGCTCGAAATCATTACCTGGAAACAACTCGGACTATACCTGAAACCCATCGTCATACTGAATACCAACGGATTTTATAACCTGCTGCTGGAGATGCTTCAACAAGCTATTTCCCAAAACTTCATGCGAAAGGAACATGGAAACATCTGGCACGTAGCACAAACTCCCGAAGAAGCTGTAAATTTATTATATACCACCCCTCACTGGAGCAAAGAAATTCGTAAATTTGCCGCAATATGAACAAGTTCTGCCATACCGGTTTCTCACAGATTCAAGAACTCTACAACCAGCACGTAGAGCAAATAGACAGTGCACTGCAGCATTGTAAGGAAACACCGTGTACAAACGGTATGGCAGGAGAACCTGTCCCTTATCAGTTACGTAATGACTTTGCAATTACAGGTATTGTGTTTCTTTGCTTCTTTTTGGTCACTTATTCCTTAAAAAACGGACAAAAATACCTGTATCAACACATCAAAAGCTTTTTCCGACACAAAGAACGAGCTGGACTCTTTGATGAGAGTTCCGGATTTAACATTCGCTACACCCTCACTTTAGGCGGTATAAGTTGCATATCTACTGGGTTATTTGTCTATGATTTCTTCTCTAAGACCGAACCGTTTCTATTTCAAACAGTTTCACACTATGCCATTCTGTTTGTCTACATTTTCTGCATTTTACTCACCGTTGTAGGGAAAACTGCTTTATATCAATTTGTTAACTGGATTTTTTTTGATAAAGAAAAAAACAGCACCTGGATTTCGGCCTATTTTGATTTGCTTTCTGGAGCCGCATTTGTTTTATTTCCTCTATCCTTGCTTATTGTCTATTTCAACTTAGACTTTAATTTTTCTAAAACCTTCGTATTCATTGCAGTAGTCAGTTTCAAAATATTGTTATTTTATAAGTGTATTAGGAACTTTTTTAATCATTTCCATGGCATTTTACATTTAATTCTGTACTTTTGCACCCTCGAAATCATACCCTTACTTTTCCTCTGGAAAGGATTGATATATATAAATAACATTTTGATTTTAAAATTTTAGTAACGTTGAAAATAAAGAAAGTCCTCGTTTCTCAGCCAAAACCGACGACAGAAAAGTCTCCCTATTTTGACATTGCTGAGAAGTACGGAGTGAAGATAGATTTTCGCCCGTTTATTAAAGTAGAAAGTTTGTCAGCTAAAGAATTCAGACAGCAAAAGGTTTCTATCTTAGATCATACAGCCGTTGTGTTTACTTCACGCCATGCTATCGATCACTTCTTTAGCCTGTGTGCAGAGTTGCGTGTAACAATTCCGGAAACAATGAAATACTTCTGTACTTCGGAAACCATCGCTCTATATATTCAAAAATACGTTCAATACCGCAAGCGTAAAGTATTCTTCGGAGCTACCGGAAAGTTTGCTGACCTGCTTCCGCAAATTATCAAGCATAATACGGAAAAATACTTTATCCCGATGTCAGATGTACACAATGACGAAGTAAAAGACTTGCTCAACAAAAACCACATTCAGCACACGGAAGCTGTAATGTATCGTACTGTCAGCAACGATTTCACTCCAGAAGAAGAATTCAACTATGACATGCTGATATTCTTCAGCCCGGCAGGTATTCAGTCATTGATGAAGAACTTCCCGAATTTCGAACAGAAAGACATTGCTATCGGAAGCTTCGGACCGACTACAGCTAAGGCCGTAAAAGATGCAGGTCTGCGTCTTGATTTGGAAGCTCCTTCAAGTGTAGCTCCTTCCATGCCAGCAGCGTTGGATATGTTTATCCGCGAACATAACAAATAAAAAAATAATTCTGACAAACAAAGCGAAGCAATCCATTTTCCCATTACTTCGCTTTGTTTTATTATATACTCTCTATGAGCGATTCTCCCAAATTAACACTATCGAAAGTAGAACGACTGAACAGCCGAATTCTGATTGAAAGACTGTTTACAGGAGGCAGCAAATCATTGCCTGCTTTTCCGTTGCGTATCGTATACATGCCGGTGGAAGGAGAGAATCTACCTGCAGCTACTATTCTGATTAGCGTACCGAAAAAAAGATTCAAGCGGGCAGTCAAACGCAATCGTGTAAAACGTCAAGTACGTGAGGCCTACCGTAAAAACAAACACATCCTGCTCGATGCTTTAAAAAGTTCAGGACAGAAAATTGCCGTCGCCTTTATCTGGCTCGACAATGAACTGCATGAATCGGCCGATGTGGAAGCTAAGGTGGTTAAATTGTTGCAACTTACCGCTGAACGTCTGGCATGAAAAAGTTCATATCTTTCCTGCTCCTGCTCCCCATTTATTTTTACCGGAACTGCATTTCACCTTTTACACCTCCCTCCTGTCGCTTTACTCCGACTTGTTCTCAATATGCCATAGAAGCGATACAAAAGCATGGACCTTTCAAAGGACTTTACCTGGCCATACGACGCATTCTTCGTTGCCACCCCTGGGGAGGTTCGGGATATGACCCAGTTCCTTAAAAAGCCTGTTTTCACATGATTGACACTCCCTTTTTCGATGCACACACACATCATTTGCCTCAGCCGCAGATCACTGCCATCGTAAGCTGCCGCATGGACGAGAAAACGGCTTCCTCTTACCTGCAAGCTACATTTATCTCCGCCAGCCTGCACCCGTGGTATCTCACGGAAGAAAACATTCAGCCACAAATAGATTGGCTGGTACAGACTATCCAAAGTGATTCGCGAGTAGTCGCACTGGGAGAAACCGGACTGGACAAAGTATGCGATACCCCTTTCGACTTACAAATACAGGCCTTCAAGAAAGTAATAGAGATATCAGAAACCTATCATCTCCCCTTAGTGATACATTCCGTAAAAGCCACTGAAGAACTGCTTGCCCTACACAAGGAATATCACCCCGCACAAGCCTGGATTATCCATGGTTTCCGAGGTAAAAAAGAACTTGCCACCGACCTGATACGACACGGATTTTATCTCTCTTTCGGAAAAAAATACCAGGAAAAAGCCTTATCTATCGTCCCTGCAGACAGATTTTTATTAGAGAGTGACGAAGCAGACACAGACTTTCCAGACTTCTACCGGCAAGTAGCTTCACTACGCGGAACCTCTTTTGACAGCTTGATTGAAAATATCAAAGAAAATGCTAACCGTCTCTTTTTTAATCGCTAAAAATTGGTTATTCAGATAAAGTGTCGTACTTTTGCTTCTGTATTATTAAATAAATATGTTAAACTAAGAATTTCATTCGATGAATTTTGTAGATGAACTAAGATGGCGTGGAATGGTACATACCATGATGCCGGGCACAGAAGAATTGCTGGAGAAGGAAATGGTGACAGCTTACCTGGGTATTGACCCTACAGCTGACTCGTTGCATATCGGCCACTTGTGTGGCGTGATGATGTTGCGTCATTTCCAGCGTTGCGGCCACAAACCGCTGGCTCTGGTAGGAGGTGCAACCGGTATGATTGGAGACCCTTCAGGTAAGTCACAGGAACGTAACTTGCTGGATGAGGAAACACTGCGCCACAATCAGGAGTGTATCAAGAAGCAGTTGGGCAAATTCCTCGATTTCGAATCGGATGCCCCTAACCGTGCAGAACTGGTAAACAACTACGACTGGATGAAAGACTTCTCTTTCCTGGATTTTGCCCGCACCGTAGGAAAACACATCACCGTAAACTACATGATGGCAAAGGAATCGGTTCAGAAACGTCTGAACGGAGAAGCACGCGACGGTCTTTCATTCACTGAATTTACTTATCAGCTGTTACAAGGATACGATTTCCTGCATCTGTATGAAACCAAAAACTGCAAGCTTCAGCTGGGTGGTTCTGACCAGTGGGGAAACATCACCACGGGAGCAGAATTAATCCGCCGTACTAACGGAGGTGAAGTATTTGCCCTGACTTGTCCGCTGATTACAAAAGCTGACGGTGGTAAATTTGGTAAGACAGAATCAGGAAATATCTGGCTGGACGCACGATATACCTCTCCTTACAAGTTCTATCAATTCTGGCTGAATGTAAGCGACGAAGACGCTAAGCGTTATATCAAGATATTCACTTCACTGAGCAAAGAAGAAATAGAAGGTCTGATTGCAGAACACGAACAGGCTCCTCACTTGCGTGTACTCCAGAAACGTCTGGCTAAGGAAGTAACTATCATGGTTCATTCTGAAGCTGACTACAACGCTGCTGTAGAAGCTTCCGGCATCCTGTTTGGCAACGCTACTTCTGAAGCATTGAAGAAACTGGATGAAGATACCCTGCTTTCTGTATTCGAAGGCGTTCCTCAGTTTGAAGTAGCCAAATCGGATATTGAAGCCGGTATCAAGGCTGTAGACTTATTTACTGAAAAGGCTGCTATCTTCCCGTCAAAAGGTGAGATGCGTAAGCTGGTTCAGGGCGGCGGCGTTTCTTTAAACAAAGAAAAACTGGCTGCATTTGATCAGGAAATTACTACTGCTGACTTGCTGGATGAAAAATACCTGCTCGTACAGCGCGGAAAGAAAAACTATTATCTGGTAATTGCCAAATAAATTCTTTCAGAAAAAAATACCGGAAGGCTGTCTCAATTCAATTTGGGGCAGCCTTTCTTATCTTACAGTTCCTCCATAATTCTTTATCAAACAGCAAGGAACAAGTTACCAGTACTGCCAAAGAAGTACTGGCAGGAGATGAAAATCACCTCGGGAAATAAAGCCAGGGATAAAAAAATACCGGCTGACTCCTTGTGAATTAACCGGTACTTTAGAGTATGTCCGGAAGGCAATCCTTCCGGATATTTCAGTACTTATTTCTTTGCATCCAGCTCTTTAAGCAGTTCATCTACCGCAGCCTTCAACTGTGTATCCTCTCCTTTCACCACTGTTTCAGGCGCATTCAATACATATACATCCGGCTCCAGCTCTTTGTTTTCCAGGTAGCTTCCGTCTGGCAGACGATAACCAATCACAGGAATACCGTAAATCAAATCCGGATCCTGCATCTGTACCCAGTTTACACTGGTCATGGTTCCAGGTACCGGAGCACCTACCAGCTTACCCATCTGGCGATGTTTGTACACCCACGGTGTGCCGTGTGCATTGGAATAGTTGGCTTCGCACTGTACCATGATAGAAGGCTTGTTCCAGCGACGGCTCGGCATGTCGCATGCTTCACGACCACGAATCACCTGTGTCAGATACTTCTGCCCACTGAACAGCACTTCAATATCTTCATGCAAACGTCCTCCTCCGTTGAAACGGGTATCAATCACAATACCTTCGCGGTTGTTGTATTTACCCAAAATATCGGAATATACCGTACGGAAGCTGCCGTCGTCCATTGATTCGATATGTACATAGCCTAAACGGCCGTTTGACCATTTATCCACATCTGCTGCACGCTGCTTTACCCAACGTTCATACAGCAGACTGCTCAACGTTCCACCGCTAATAGGCTTCACCACCTCATCCCAGCGTTCTTTTGATTGTACATCGTAGCATGAAACCAATATCTTCTTGCCTGCCTTTCCGTTCAGCAAAGCAGAGAAATCAGCATCTACCGGCTGACCGTCAATCTTTTCAATCACCACACCCGGTTTTACCCGTGTAGTTTTCCGGTCGAACGGACCTTTTTCCACCACTTCGTCCACTTTCATGCCTTTTCCGGTGTAATTCCAGTCATAAAGCAATCCCAAGCTGGCAGTTGCCTCTTTCACTCCCGGGCGATAACGGCCACCTGTATGCGATACGTTCAGTTCGCCCAGCAACTCACTCAACATTTCCGCGTAGTCATACTTATTATTGATATGCGGCAAGAAACGACGATAATTAGCGGTCATAGCCTTCCAGTCTACCCCATGCATATTTACCTCATAAAAACGTTTCTGTTCCTCACGGCACATATTATCATACATATAAGCACGTTCGGCAGCCAAATCCATCTTCATTTCTGCACGATAAGAAATCGGTTTCAACTTCTCACCGCCCAAATCCATTTTCTGCATGGAGCCTGAACCTAATACGAAAAGATTTTTTCCTTCCTTATCCATTTCCATATCGGCCCATCCGGAACCCATCTTGTGTAACAATTTGGTTTCCCGTTTGCGCAAATCCATCTTCCACATATCAAATCCACGCTCAAAAGCCGACAGGTAATACAAACTTTCTCCATCCTTTGAAAGAATAGCCGAAGCAATGCTTGATGAATTCGGAGTCAGACGTACGATGCGGTCCTGAATACCCTCCAGTTCCACCACAATATCTTTCACCTTGTCGGCTTCTTCTTTCTTGTCCTTATCCTCTTTTTTATCTTCTTTTTTCTTTCCGTCTTTCTTGTCCGCAGCTTTTTCCTGTTCTTTTTCCAGTTCCTTCTGGAGTTCATAATCCTCCTTGCTCATACGGAATTTATCGTAGGCATCCTGATTGACAAATACCATCATCACATCGTCCAGTGAACCCCATGAAGCGTGATTTCTCATACCGTAACGCTCTGTAGTAAACAAAATGGCATTACCGTCCATTGTCCACTTCGGAGAGCTACTTGTATAACCACTGTTCGTCAGGTTAACTAACTCTCCCTTTCCGTCTGCACTGACCAAGGCAATGTCCGTATAAGGATCATGCTTGTTTCCGATAAACTCCAACGTAAACCATTTACCGTCGGGCGACCAGGCATAATTAAACCCTCCACTCAAGCTGTACCAAGTACTTCCATCAGTAATCTGACGTACCTTATTCGTTTCCAGATTTAATACTTTCAGACGGATACGGTCTTCAATGAAAGCCACTTCCTTGCCATCGGGTGAGAACTTAGGATACATCCGTTCCACAGTCTTGGAAGGCAACAGCACTTCTTCTTTTATCAATGTCGCATTCGGGAAATTCAAATCCTCTTTCCGTTCAATTTCCGCCTTATAAAGCTGCCAGTTTCCATCGCGTTCGCTGGCATATACCAGTGTACGGTTGTCTGCCCCGAAAGAAAGTCCTTCTTCTGCTTCTGGTGTATGCGTAATCTGTTTGGTAGTACCATATTCCACAGAAGTCACAAACACTTCTCCACGTACAATGAAAGCCACCTGCTTGCCGTCGGGCGAAGCTACCGCTTCCGACGCTCCCCGAGTATAGCTCAATGTAACCGGAATTTCCTGGTCATCCCGTGTCAGTGATACATTCACCTTGCTCGGCTTTCCACCTTGTTTCTGCGTATAAATTTCTCCATTATAGGTATAGCACAACGTACCGTCGCCTCCCAAAGAAAGGAAACGCACCGGATGTGTAGAGAATGAAGTCAGCGGTTTCACCTGTTCCGGATTATCCAGCGGGAAAGAATAGACATTAAACGAGCCTTTGTTGCGTTCACTCAAGAAGAAAACCTCCTTGCCATCCGACGAAAGCACCGGATTACGGTCTTCTCCTGCGCGCTTGGTCAGATTGGTGTGCTTGCCCGAAGCCATGTCATACATCCATACATCCCGTGTAATGGAAGAAGTGTGATGTTTACGCCACTCATCTTCGAATCCTTTCCGGTCCTGATACAGGAACTTGTCGCCTGCCGCATTGAAACAAACCATTTCGGCAGGAGTACCCAGAATTTGTTCCGTTTTTCCACCTTCAGCAGGAACCTTATACAGTTCTGTCATGGCAGAAGTCGGAAACAATACACTGCTGGCAGGGTCCTGAATGCTTGCAGAAAATACAACATACTTTCCGTCCGGTGTAAACGCAGAAGGAATTTCCGAAGCAGAATTCGTAGTCAGTCTGCGGGCAGAACCTCCATTAGCCGACATGACAAACACATCCGTATTGCCAAAACGATCGCTGGCAAAAGCAATCTGTTTACCATCAGGCGACCATACAGGCGATGACTCATACGAATCTTGTGTAGTCAACTGCACAGCTTCTCCACCCTTGGCAGACACTTTATAAATGTCCCCCTTATAACAGAACAAAATTTCTTTTCCATCTGGAGAAATACGCACATCACGCATCCACAACGGAGTAACCGCCATGGCGTGTGCAAAAGTAGTCCCCAGCACCAATGTACACAATGTTTTTTTCATCATAACTCAGTTGTTTTGCAAACAAAGGTAAGGATTCCCGTCAGAAACAGAAAAAAAGTCAGAAATTATTTGGAAGGTATTCATAAAAACGCTTATCTTTGCAGCGTTTTCTGAGGAAAACAACAAAAAGTTTGGACTATGGTGTAATGGTAGCACAACAGGTTTTGGTTCTGTTTGTCCAGGTTCGAATCCTGGTAGTCCAACAACCAATCAAAGAAAAGCCCTAAGAGACAACATCTTAGGGCTTTCTTATTTTCTGAGAACCCAGAAGAGAGCCCAAAATGATAATACTATATGACACTTCGTGATACTATTATAATACCCTCTATAATCCCACAATAATACTAATATTACAATATGCGGCACTCATGGCACTTGGCACTCAACCTGCCAAGAGACCTTGCTACGATTGGGCTCGTAACAATCTGCAAGTGCCAAGAAGTGCCAATTAGTGCCACCCATAACACGATAGGGGGATATATATCCCTATACCAAGAGCCATACTGGGCTCAGAGCCCAATCGGAGACCAAGCAGAGCCCACAATATGGATATGACGAGTTGTCAAGTCTGTACAAGCAGTGATTTATCCGTAATATTCTCTTAATATGACGAGTATTGTCGTGTAGTATTCCGTATATTTGCCAATAGGGAGACTGTGTATCTCTTATATGACAACTCGTCATATTGAATTATCAAGGAACGATTCTTGATATTATATCACTGATAAACAATCAACTATGAACAATAAGAATACTATTAGAAGAGATTATCTTATCATCCGTAGAATTATGAAAGGAGACCATCCAAGTGCATCCATATTATTACAATACTTGGAAAGGAATGATATTACCATTACATTGCGAACTCTACAGCGTGATATGGCAGATATTAGAAGTAACTTTGATATAGAGGTTATCTATGACAGTAAGAAGAACGGCTACTACATTGACGAAACTTGCAGTATGGATATGGATAAGCTGCTATACTTTCTCGGACTGGCTGAGAGTTCTGACGTAATACTGTCCAATATCAAGGACAGGCAAAGACTATTAAAATACTTGTCAATAAGCCCCAATCCTCACGCTAAAGGAGTAGAGAATATAGGTATATTACTGCAAGCCATACAGCAATGCACCGTTATCAATATCAGTCATCTTAGCTATCAGACAAGAGAACAGAAAGCCTACACCGTAGAGCCTTATCTCCTAAAAGAATTTGAGGGGATGTGGTATCTGTTTGCTTATTGTGAGGATATGAAAGCATTCCGTACTTTCGGACTTGACAGATTAAGGCAAATACAGGTAACAGACAGGATATTCCAGCGCATAGCAGAATTGGAACATACAGCAGAGAAGTTTAACAATGTATATGGACTGGTGTATGAACCCGATAATAACCCCAATGCTCCAATAGAGGAAGTAAGATTGAAAGTATCTCCTGTTATGATGCCTTATATCCAATCCTTGCCAATACACTCCTCACAAAGCATAAGCGGAGACACAATAACACTGCATCTGATAATAAACCCAGAATTGGAAAACAAGATAATGAGTTATGGAGAGCATATTGAGGTATTATCTCCACCCTCACTGCGAAACAAGATTAAGGAAAGGATAATGCAATCACTCACAAAATATGATGATTGACAGAAATATAAACCGTTACAGCAATGTAGCGGTTATTTTTTTACCCATTTACCTAAAAATACAATGAAAAAAGCAAGACCACCGACTTAATCTGTCGTACCCATAATCCGATATTTGCAGAAAACTTACAAGTCTGTATCAAGAGGAGGAAAGAAATCAGCAGGAGAACACTCAAATTCCTGTGCTATGACATACAACTGATGAACGCTGTATTTCATATCGAATTTGTCGCTCTCTATCTGTCCGATGAAGCTAGGGGAACAACCAAGAATCTCAGCCATACCACGCTGTGATATGCCAAGCTCCTTGCGCTTCTCTTTTACTTTCTGTATGACAAATATATCAACCTTTGACTTCATGCAAAAAACTCTGATTAACAGATTGTAAAGTTGATGAAAAGATTTATCTTTGTGCTTAGTATTACTTAGCAACTGATTATAAATCAAGGATTATGGGAAAGAAAGTTATTGAAAAAGGATGGCTGTATGAATATGAGGAAACAGCAGAAAGCCAAAATATAAACGGCTATGAAGTTACAGGAGTGAGATATGTATTAGGAGAGATATTTGACCACTCTTGCAATAAAGCATTAATCTGTATCGGTATCAATCCAAGCACGGCAATACCAGAACAGCTTGACCCGACACTAAAGAGAGTACAGAAATATGCCAAAAGCAGTAGAGAATATGGAGCATGGTATATGCTAAACGTATATCCACAACGTGCAACCAATCCCAATGATATGGATATAGAGCCAAATATGGAAATACACCGTAACAATCTTACTGCCATAAAGAACCTGCTATCAGAAATCAAGGAAGCAGACGTATGGTGTGCTTGGGGTAATATCATCAGAAAGAGAAAATACCTGTATGACTTGTTACTTGGAAATAAGGAAAAAGGAATTGATGGTATTATCGGTCTTTTCAATACAAACTATTACTTCAAAGCATACGGCTCTACCGTTAAGGGTTGTCCTAAACACCCTCTTGTAATTTCCCATAACAATAAACTGAAAGACTTGGCAGAAGTTGGATTAATAGAACTGAATAGTAATATCAATAGAATAATCGGAAAATGAAAATCAAGAATTTAATCTTATTGAGTGCAGCAATATTCTTGGCAGCTTGTAGCGACAAGGAAGATATGGGCAACCCAAATGAAGACAACGGAAATAATAGTCCTGTATTGGTTGGACTGAATATCAAGGATGCAAAATACATCTACGGCAGTGAAAACAATACCCGTTCATCTTCTATCCAATACAGACAGATAAAAAAGGATGGTACGGATATGCAACTTGGATGGATAACCGAAAAAGGAGATACGGTGGAGGTAAAAGATATTACCAATATATGGGATATTAACGAGAAATATCTTTTGGTAAATACTGACTATCCTATCAAACTAGAAAAAGAAAAACCACAATATGATGAAAATGGAAACGAATTACCAAGTGAAGCTGTTGAAATTCTTTTTGGAGCGTCTTATCTTGTTGACAAGCAAACTGAATCAGTGTTTGAGATAAAAGGAAAAATAAAGATTGATAATTCTTTTTATAACGGAAATATTGAACTAGACGGTAGTAAAGCGATTACTGATGAAAAGGGGAATATCTATATACCAACATATTATAATAAAGACAAAAATGGTTGGAGAAAAGGAGCTATACCGACGCTCTTTAAAATATATACGCAAGACCTTACGGATTTTAAAATAGAAAACTATGCCGAAATCAATTCGGAAGATTATTTCTATGATGAAATGAAATACGACTGGTTTGTTGTTAATAATCAAGGTACATGTTTCTATGATATGCGTTATATTCGTCCGTTTTCGGGTACTCGTCAATATACAATAGGACAATTCATCAAGGGAAGCACCTATGGTGCAGGATTTGTTTCTCCTGATAAAAATAACTTGTATCTGACAGCAATAGGAGGACAAGAATATGATAGTTATCTGACTATAACCAAATTATCGGAGAACGAAAATAGCTTGCAAGGAGAAGAAGTCATTAAAATGCCTACTGATTTTTATGACCCAAACTATAAAATCTGCACATTATGGAATCAGTTCAAGAACTCCATTATAATTTCGGCAGGAGGTTTCTATGAATTTAATATGAATGATTATAGTATAACCAAAATAGAAGCTGATTTGTGGGGATTCTTTCAGAAAAACTCTTATACCACTACTACCGCATCATTCATACAGAATAGCGTGGACAAACTAACCATTGTATCATTAAGAGATTACAGCAGTAGAACTGTAGATTTAGCAAATGAGGGTATAGATTTGCGCTACATATACACAATGGAAGGAAGTGAGTTTTTGCACTTCTCTGGTTTCAGATATACAGACAGCCAGTCTGTTATCGGCACAATAGACGAGAACGGAAATGTAGCAATTTCAGAAACACTACCTGTCAGCACTATTACCACAATTGTACAAATCAAATGATATGAAAAAGCAACTTAAACAATTAGAAGAGTTCCACAAGGCATTTGGACTGTATATGAACGAATGTCCTACCTTACGCATTCCACAAGAACTACATGAACTGCGTATGAGAGTAATGAAAGAAGAAGTGGACGAATATGCAGAGGAATACGCAATCACAGGAGACAGTGAAGATGAATGCTTACAGGCAGTAGCCAAAGAATTAGCAGACATTGCCTATACTTTATTGGGTACAGTTATTTCTCACGGATTGCAGGACGAGTTTGAGCGTATCTTTGATGCGGTACACGAAAGCAATATGAGCAAGTTGGACGAAAACGGCAAGCCTATCTACCGTGAAGACGGAAAGATACTGAAATCAAGCCGTTACCATGAACCCGACTTGAGTTTCTTGAAGAATAAAAAATAAACACAAATCTTAAACCAGTAATTTGAGCCATGACCCGACAGGGTTGTGGCTTTTTTCTTTTACCTACGTCTAATTCTGTCGTAATCACCAACTTACCTTTGACGCAAAAAATCCAATGCAAAGGAAAATATTCAAATTCAAGATAATTAGCAAAGAGGGTAATTGCACTCTGTCGCTTGATTACACCAATCTGACTAATGAAATTATCCGTCCAATCACTGCAAGCCTTATCAAGATAGAACCCAATGAGAAATGCAAATTGCTGTTTGTAGGGAAAGAAAATTGCAAGCTCACATTGGAAGATGTCTATAACCTTACGAGCCTGTTCCAATCGGTTATAGGCTCTACTTTGGTATGGGATATTATAGGGGATTATCTGCATACGGACGACAGCCAAGAATTGGACGGCTACCTGATTATTAACTCTAACCTTATTAACCAATGAGCAATACACTACCACTATTCCAACAATACACTCCATACGATACCAAGATTGTAAAGACTGCCACCAGATATGGCTTGTATCTTATAGGGGGAACGGCAATAGACTTGTTATGCAGATATTACTCCATTCCTTTTTGGAGAAGTAGATCCAATAATGACCTTGACTTTTGGACGACATACGCCAACAACCACAAAGACAGGTTTATCCGTCATATCAAGCGTACTTTAGGATTTGTGGTTAAGGAAGATTCAGACTATATGCTCTCTTTGGAATCTTCCACCATCCATACAGACACGGATATACTGATAGACTATGACCGTAATAACTGCAAGTTCGGCTATACCATCAATGATATTAAGGTCATGTCTCCGATATATCTCTTTGCATCCAAGTTCGACCGTTATGTGAACTGCAATAATGCACAGCGAAAGACTACCGATTTCAAGGATTTACAAACCCTACTATTACTAATTGAGCGGACAAATGGTTTTGATGAACTTGAAAACCACTTATCCGCTCTGAATTATGACCAAAGAGCCGAAGATGCACTCAATAACATTATAACAAGTATGATATGACAATAAAGGCAGTTACCAAGATTGGGACTTATTCTATATCGGATATTACACTCAAATCAACACCCGATACCGAACCAGAAGACTTATTTGGAAGCAAACCATCCACTTCTTTAGGGTCTATCGGTATTCCAAGTTCCTCAATCATATTAGGCTCTTTCTTAGAAGACAAAGAAGAAAGCATCTTACTTAATTGGGGGATATTGGCTTTCTGACATTTCACTTCTTCAATTTTTTCGCCATCTTCAGGATGATTTTCTTTCCAATAACGAATGAGATAATCTCCAATATCCAAGCCTTTTGCCTTATCCTCTTCGGTTATTCCCTCTTGTTCTTCCAAATCATAAATACTGACATCAAGCCCAGCAGCCAACAATATTTCAGCCTTTTCAGCCCAATCTTCTGTTGCGTTAAGGTCGGGAAAAAGAGTTATTGGTTGATTCGCATCTTTCAATACTTGATATACTTCCTCTGTTGTCCATTTACAGCCATTCTTGCCACCTGTTGCAAGCCAAATGTAATCGGGCATACATATATCGCATATAATGGCAGTCTTTTCTGATTCCACTATTGCAATAGGCTTGTTTAACTCACCTGCCAATAAATGCTCTCCGAAGAAACACAACTTGTTTTCAAAGTCATAATCTTTCATTAGGCTTTTTCCTGCGTAAAGTATTCTAAATCCGTCATTGTCTATCTGATAACTATTAGTTTTATAGTCATACTTAAATACGCTTTGTCCTTCCTTTATCCTTTTGCCTGTATTTGGGTCGTAAGCCATTTCCTTTACCTGCCTGATAAGCAAATCTATTGCCCTCATAAGAAAAACAGCTCCATACTTAGCATCCTTTCTGAACAACATTGATGTTCTTACACCGTATTTCTGAAAGGCTGCCAAAACTTTTTGTTTGCCAAATACCGTAACAAGAAAACAGAAAAGAGCATTCTTAGGATAATCTGCACTCTTTGGGTAGCGTCTGTTTACTCTTTCTTCTTTAACAACTGATGTTATTTCTTTTGCTGATTGTTCTTCTTTCATTTCTACTTTATTTTTTGAGTTTAAATTTCTAAAGTATTCTCTTGGTGGATAATGATACCCACAAGAGTATATTCTCTCACAGCGTCCTACATAGTCCGCTAATGGTAACCCTGTATCTACATCAATATACCAAGTAAATTTTTTTGCCCCACAATTGGGGCATATATGATATTCTCGTCCATTACCACTTGGTTCAAGGATATGTTTATAAATGGATTCTGTCTTCATCATCAACAAATGTCTTTTTATAGACACCTTTACTGGGTTTATCAAAATATGCCTTGTTCCTCATAATGAATTGCCTTGCCACATTAAATGTTAATCCCATTTCTGTACCTATTTTTATTCCGTCTTGCAATTTAAAGGTTTCAGGAAGTGCATCATAGAACTTTCTTTTTTGCTCATTCATTTCCTGACGTACATCCTTAACAAAAACCAAATCAAATACTTTCTTCGATTCCTGCATAAAATAGTCAGCCAAACAAATAGCACCCTTAACGGCTCTTAATCCAACCTTATCCATATCCTCCTCTCCTGCTGCATAATACATCATTTGTAGAATAAGAGAAAAACGAAGAACGTAAATATCCATTTTACCGTATGCACCAACATAATATTCATTTTCATTTTCTTGAAGAGCTGCCTTATGGGTAGTGTTTCTCCATGATATAAGATATTCTTTTGCTTCATTAGAGAAATCAAGTATAGTAGAAACTATATCTCCCCCAACTGTTTCAACAGGAATATCAAATAACTTTTTGATAAACTGAAAATAAAAGTCTTTCAATTCTGTATTTACACTCATTTCAGTCCATTCCAAAGCCTTTAATTCTTGGGGCATTACAAAAAGTATTCTATCCAAGAAACCTTGATGCAAAAGATCTTTCGTCATTAGTTCCGATAAAATACCTGTCTGTATTCCACCTATAATTGATAGAAACGGTTTGGATATTCTAAGATTATCCGTTGTTTTTCTATCTACGGATATATCTTCCTCACTCCAAAGACTTAGATAGAAAGCAATATCCGAACCACCTGTATATTTGCCCATATTACGAATCCACCCCATAATTTCATCCATATACAAAAGTGTTCCTCTTGGATTATTTTTAAGCTGTGAGCATAAAGCTTCAATAGTAAAATCTTTAATAATTGTTTTCATAAAAACAGGAGCAGGAACATCAAGAGATTTATCATCTTTCTTTGCTTGGTGATATTCAGCTAATTCTTTCTTATAATTTTCATATAATTCAGAATCTCTTTTGATTATCGGTTCAAGAGCCAACTTTAGCGGATGCGTCTTTCCTGTATTGGGCTTACCTACAATAACAATATAAAGTAACACTGATACCATAAAATCATTATTAAATCTTATAATTACACTGCGCCCTATTGCAATAGAAACTGCAGTCAGTATTGCTGATGCAAAATAATCTTTGTTGTAACCATAACATTTGTTAGCTTCGTTCACAAATTCCATAATATTGGCAGGAAATATGTGTAAAGGAAAATTGTTCTTTTCCATATCTTTATACATTTAATGTTAATACTACATTTTCAACATCACTCAAAAGGAACAAGGACTTTCTGCCCACTTTTCTACAAGGTAGTGTTCCATTATTAACCATCCTGTGTAAACTACTAAGGCTACATCTAAGATAGTCGGCTGTTTCCTGCCGTGTCAGATACTTATTATTAGGAGAACTTTTCTTATTCTCCATTTTACTCAACTTTGCCTTTACTGTTTCGGCAATTTCCATTAGTGAATCAACCTTAGCTACTAAGGAATCATCTGTTAGCATAAATCTCTGTGCCATGATTTTGTTTTTTTTTGTTTATGGCACAAAGGTCTAACTATTTCCCCACATATAAACTAAGAGGGTAACCCTGAAAAAAATCACTCAGGGTTACCCTCTTTTTATGATAGGCAATAACAAGACTAGTTTATTTCGCTTTTCACATATGTTTTATCTCTTAACTTCTTTCGTTTTTCCTTTTTAGCTTTTTCTTCTTCAATCTTTATTGTTTCAATACGCTTATCACACTTAATTATATCATTGCCAACCTTATCTATCACAGTTTGTATTTTATCTTTTATTGATTGAAGGGTCTTTTCTTCTAATTGGGATGAAAGATATTTCTTTACTTTTACCAAAGAAGGTTTATATTGTACTAACTGACTAACAGACATGTTGTTTTCTATAAAATTCTTTATTCTATCTAATGGAACATCTATTGAATTTACATTTATTCTTAGAAATAGAATAGCATCTTTTTTCAATTTTTCCAAATCATCATCCGAATATCCAGTAAGATAATAAAAGTATAGAATTTGCTCCGCTATATTAAAGCTACCATTTTGGGATTTAATTTTTGTTTCTTCAACTACCTTTGGAGCTACTTCTTCAATTAACTTTGGAGCGGTTTCTCTCACTACATTTTGGACAGTTTCTCCTACTATCTTTGGAATAGTTTCTTTCACTACATTTTGGATAGTTTCTTCAACTACCTTTGGAGAGGTTTCTGTAACAACATTGGTATTAATCATTATTTCTTCTGAAGTATAGGTAAGCAATAAAGACTTCCATTTATTTTGGATTGGATTTGTTGTTTCTATTTTAACAACAGACTCATATATTAATTTAAGTTGATTAGCTATATTATTATTATCTAAGTTATCATCTTTACTATCAAAAACCTTTTTATAAAAGTTCTCATACTTAGATTTATCCAATAATGATGATTTAGGGTCTGAAATTTCAATAAAAGGATATGCCTCATGTTGCATTAAAGTACATGATTTATTATCCTCAAAATATTGGTAAATATCACGGTAATTTCTTTCTCCATTAATAACCTCGTCGTTACTTGGCATTACTCGTTTAAGATAGAAAACATTAAGATATGCAAATCCATCAAACAATGAAATTTTCCCATATTGATTATCCTTAATATATTCATATATAGATGTTTCCATGCAATATTCTAAAAGCATTCTTTTCAGCTTCTGAACAAAATCATGATTATTAATATTCTTATTACATTCAATGAAACATATTGTTGAAATATTCAACCACCATGTAAGTTCATTAACATTGTTTACATTCACTTCAATAACCTCTTGCATATCTGTCATATTAAGAAAAGCACATACAGGATCTATCGAAGAATTAATAATATCTTCAATTTCATTATGTCTTTCTTCGAATACTTCTAACTCTTTTCTCATTGTCTTGTTACTTTCTACTTCTGCCATTTTTAACAGTTCTTCTATCATATCATTATTGTTTAAAAAATTCATAATTACTTAATATCTCTGCGTTTTCTTCCTTACCGATACGGATATATTTCATAAAGGAAGTTTCTGTACGGTGTCCTGTCAGTTTCATTATAGACAAGGTAGGCATACCGCTCTTATAGGCATTGGTTGCAAACGAACGTCTTGCAGTATGAGAGCTTACCAACTCATATTTGTGGTAAGTTACCTCTGTACGCTTTCCGCCTATCGTTTCGGTTCGGGTTATAAGTTCCGTTATTCCTGCTGCCTTGCAAATGGTTTTCAGATTCCTGTTTGTAGCTTGGTTGCATTGTACCTTTGGCATTGCTTGGTTATACTTCTCAAATATTTCCCTTACTTTAGGATGAATAGGAATAACAACCCTTTCCTTTGTCTTTTGGGTGTCAATCTCTATCGTGCCTGTACTATCGTGGAAATGTTTCTGTTCCAAACGAGCCATATCCCCATAACGTAAGCCTGTATAACAACTTACAAGAAATGCGTCTCTGACTTGTGCCAGATTTTCGGGCAATTTCAGATTATACAGTGCTGTCAGTTCCGTTTCATTCAGATATACCGTCTCCACTTCTTCACGGAATACCTTAAACTTACGGTAACTATCATTGAGTGTATAGCCATTCTCGTGGGCAAATCGGGCAAAGACTTTAATACTCTTGATAATCTTCCCTATACCGTTGGTCTTATATTTTCCTCTGTCGTGTTCCGCTTCGGTAGTCATATACTTTAGGAATGCTGCATAAAAGTAAACATCTACATCTTCCAAAGACAGTTTCTTTATATTGGCATACTCGCAAAACTCCCTGACTATCTTCAATGCAGCCTTATGGTTATAGATTGAACCTTTGGCAAACTTTTCTCCCTTTTGGTTTAAAATAGACTGATTCTCACATAACTCAATATAATAATTGGCTAACTCAAAGAAATCTGTAATCAAAGGTTTACTTTCCTTCTCCTCTTTCTTTTCTTCGGGTTGTTCTCCCAAGAGTTCTTTCTTTAATTCTGTACGAATCTGTTCCAATGTTGGTGTTACTCCATGAGCTTGGCATAACTCCAATATCATAATCAAGGCATTTTGTGTTTTCTCTATTTCCTTGTTGATATTGCGCATAATTAACTGCAACTGTGGATTGCCCTTTAATTGCGGATTCTTCTTTACGTCCTCTATGGCTCTCCCTGCTTCGCTATCCCAACAGGAGCGATTCAGTTTATACTTTGATGGAAGATAATAAGAGAATCTTTCACCGTTAATATTGGTACGCACTCTGATAGTAGAGACTTCCAATGCAGGATTCTTCAATGAGAACTTTACTTTGTTAGTGGAATAAAAAGTTTTGATTAGTCCGTTCATATATGGGTTATTATGATTTTCTATGGTTATTAAATCAAAAATCATTCCACAGAAAAAACGGGATAATTTAAGGCAAAAAGTGATTTAAGGTGATTTGCATAACTTATACTATTTCTATGACTAATTGTCAGATTATTAGACGATTTGTCAGCTAATTTTCTATTAAAACTGACAAATTAGTCATAGAAATACAATGTATTTCTTAGTTTCTGCCATATTCCATAATTAACATACATTAACACCATTATGTTATGGGTGGCACTAATTGGCACTTCTTGGCACTTGCAGATTGTTACGAGCCCAATCGTAGCAAGGTCTCTTGGCAGGTTGAGTGCCAAGTGCCATGAGTGCCGTATATTGTAATATTAGTAATAATAGGATAGCAAGGATAGTATATCTATGCTCATTAATATCATTCCATAATTAATCACGATACTATCACAGGGGGGGACAACAATACATTAATATTGATATATCGGACTATTACTTTGGTCTCCCTTTTGGTCTCTCTCACTGCAAAAGAAGCAAGAAATCTTGCTTTCTTATATTCTTTGTATAATAAGTTGTAGGACTACTTGTCTTATAATCATTATCGTAATACTATAATTATAATCAAGCGATAGTCCATTATGATTATTATGCGATATTACTTCATTAATACTATTATCATACAATATAGCGATAATAAGTTGCTTATTGTATTATAAATGCGATACAATCGTATCACCACTATAATTATAGAGAATAGTGATAATTATATGTTGCGCCCAATACAGAGCCCAATATTAAGATTACTTATGCAACCGTATGATACTTATCGCTATTAATAATCAATAATGCTAATATAAATGAATATATCAATAAGTATCAGAAAGATGCTACTCATGACGAAATTTGAAGGACTGGTAGTCCAACCGAGAATAAATGAAAATCCCTAAGAGACAATCTCTTAGGGATTTCTTTTTTCTACTAAAATTCCATTAACATCCCTCTCAAAAAAACGCAAGTACGTTTTGAATAAAACACCAAAGAGTTTTACTTTAAACGCAAGTGCATTTGAATTCAAACGTAAGTACGTTTTAAACTAAACGCCTTTACGTTTGAAAACAAATACAAAAGTATTCTGATAATACTCATCTATACCAACCTCATAAATATAAGAACAGACTATTTTCTATCAATTTAAAACCACACAAAAAGATAAAATTATCACATAAAATCTCATATAAAACACGATTTTTCATACATAAAGTTTTTTATTGCATAAAATTTCTGACTTTCAGAGAAAAGTTATACCTTCGCGCCCGATTTCAACCACACAAAAACTTATAATTTGAAAGTATAGTATGAAGATTATCTGGTCTATCCGGTCATTTAACTTTACAAACGTGCCATAGAAAGGGTTCCTGGCGAGAGAAAAACTTTCTATGTTTCATTTTATAACCAACTATTTTTATGTTCACTTTTATTTCTATAATGGCCGTAGGAGTCCTTATAGGCTATCCTTTGCGCCGTAAACAAAGCATTCATAAGATACCCGTACTGATACAAATCGTAGTTTGTCTGTTACTTTTTATTTTGGGACTGTCTATCGGAACAAACAAACTTATCATTGGCAACCTGAGTTATTTCTGCCAGCAGGCAGCCATCATCTCCATGCTGAGTCTGCTGGGAAGCTCTGTAGCCGCTCTCCTTGTGTCTCACTTTTTCTTTAAGAAAGGAGCAAACCGTGAAGGGTAGTCTTTTGATTCTGATATTTTTCCTGATGGGATGCCTCATCGGCTATTTTTATACCATCGGATTCGACATTCATGAAATGTCAGTAAAAGTACTTTATGTATTGATGCTCCTGCTAGGAATGAACCTGGGAGGTAATCAAGATTTAAAAGGATTTGTCGCGCAATTTAATTTCAAGATGCTGCTCGTCCCCATTGCCACAGTATCAGGTACGTTTCTTTTTTCTGCCATCGCCGGCTTTATTCTGAGCCAGTGGAGTGTATTCGACTGCATGGCAGTAGGCAGCGGATTTGCGTATTATTCCATTTCGTCGGTCCTCATCACACAGCTCAAGACACCGAGCATGGGACTGCAAGTAGCCACGGAATTAGGAACAATTGCCTTGCTGGCCAATATCTTCCGTGAAATGACCGCACTGGTCGGTGCACCTTTCATCCGGAAATATTTTGGACGTCTGGCTCCCATTTCAGCAGCAGGCATTGGCTCTTCCGACATTCTGCTGGCCGCCATCACCAAATACTCCGGAAAAGATGCTATTCCGCTGGCCATCCTGCATGGTATTCTGATTAACCTCAGCGTGCCTTTCTTCGTTTCATTATTTTGTAACCTGTAATACAGATACGTAACTTCATGTAAACGTAACTACATAGCAACTTTTCTGTAATAAAAAACACTGACCTTTGGGCAGACTTTAAAAAAGGAGATTATTATGGAAACAGTTGCAGACAAATATGTAGTAGAATGTACGCCCGACGGTGAATATTACGCTTACCTGTGCAATCATGAACAATGCTTTGCATACGGTGAAACCGAAGAAGAAGCGCTGGAAAATCTGGAAACCGCGGCTGAAGAATTCTATAATGAATTCAATTCTATTTTTTACATGGAAGATATAGCCTGATACTATATTGAAAAAACGCACATTGTAAGTAAATTGCCGATATTTAGTCATTTCTCAAAAGCCATTTCTGTGGGACGCAGGAATGGCTTTCTTCTTGCTCCGTCTTCTCGCTTGTTGAAACAAGTTATTCATTTGACAGTCATACCCTTGTAATATACATTCCCTTCTTTTGTACAGCGTTAAGAAAAACATGAAGCATGAAAGAAAGACCTTATTACCGGACCATTGTAGTGTCGGACATTCATTTGGGAACTACCCATTCGAAAGTAAACCAAATCAGCGATTTTCTTAGTAGAGTAGACTGCGGACGACTGATTCTGAACGGTGACATCATCGACGGATGGCATCTGCAGAAATCCGGCATCAGCAAATGGAAAGCGGAACATACGCACTTTTTTAAAATCATCATGAAAATGATGGAAAAACACGGTACGGAAATCATCTATATCCGCGGCAATCATGACGATTTTCTTGACAATCTTGCTCCCCTACAATTCGCCAACCTGACCATTACAAAAGATTATATACTGGAAAGCAATGGAAAGCATTATTTCGTAACACACGGCGATGTGTTCGATAAGGTAACTACCAGCATGAAATGGCTGGCCAAATTGGGAGATATAGGCTATACGCTCCTGCTGTGGCTCAACAGCCAGTACAACCGCTATCGCGTAAGAAAAGGAAAACCTTATTATTCACTTTCACAGGCCATCAAGCAGAAAGTAAAATCTGCCGTATCCTATATTTCTGATTTTGAAAACGTACTGGTAGAATTCGCGAAGAACCGTCAGTGCGAAGGGGTTATCTGCGGTCATATCCACCATCCGGAAAACCGCATGATCGACCAGATACACTACCTGAACTCAGGCGACTGGGTAGAAACCATGTCGGCACTTACCGAAGATGAAAACGGGGAATGGAAAGTAATCTATTACACCGAATTGGAACAGCAGGCTACGAAACCTGAAGAAAATAATGTCATACCGCTAATACCTATCGCATCATGAAAATCTTATTTATCGTTCAGGGAGAAGGAAGAGGACACCTCACACAAGCCATTTCAATGGAAAGACTGCTTAGAAGCAACGGACACGAGGTGGTAGAAGTGCTCGTCGGAAAAAGTGAATCCAGACGGCTTCCGGGATTTTTTATCCGGAACATCCAGGCTCCTGTCAAACAGTTTATCAGCCCCAATTTCCTGCCTACCCACGCCAACAAACGGGTAAACCTGACACGAAGCATCTTATATAATTTGTTGAAAGTACCGGAATATGCAGAAAGTATATGCTATATTAACCGGCATATCAAGGAAACCGGTGCCGAACTGGTCATCAACTTCTATGAATTATTGACCGGACTGACTTATTTCTTTTTTCGTCCGGCAGTATCTCAAATCTGTATCGGTCATCAGTACCTGTTCCTTCACAACCAATTCAAATTACCCAAAAAGAACAAATGCAGTCTGTTTTTCCTGAATTTCTTTACACGACTGACTGCATTGGGAGCTTCACAAAAACTGGCCCTCTCCTTCCGTTCCATGCCAGAAGACAATCATCAGCACATCAGCGTGGTTCCTCCTTTGTTGCGACAAGACGTATTGCAGCAGGAAAGCAAACCAGGCGACTACATCCATGGATATATGCTGAATGCGGGATTCTCTGAAAATATTCTAAACTGGCATAAAAAACATCCAGATACTCCTCTCCGCTTTTTCTGGGACCATTGGGAAGAAGAGCCTGTGAAAAAAATAGACTCCACACTTTCTTTCTATCAACTTGACGATATAGAGTTTCTTCGCCAGATGGCAGGCTGCAAGGCATACGCCAGCACGGCAGGATTCGAATCGGTGTGCGAAGCCATGTATTTAGGAAAACCCATCCTGATGGTACCGGCACATATTGAACAAGAGTGTAATGCTTTCGATGCCATGCAGAACGGAGCAGGTATCATCGACCACAATTTTAACTTGAGTAACTTACTGCGTTTTTCTCAGAACTACAAACCAAACCGCCTGTTTGTGGAATGGGTGAAATCAGCAGAATACATCATATTGAATGAAATAGAGCGATTTGCTCCTCAAAATACCCTGCAAGGAATGTATCTGGTAGAGGAGTTTGTGTAAAAAAATCTAAATAATCGTTCTGAAATCATATTGTAACATAAAATCATTTTTTTTGCAAAAAAAGTGATTTTATGGTAACAAGAAATAGAAAAAAAGAAAAGCCTTATTTGGAAAGAGACATCAGTTGGATGTACTTTAACCGCAGAATCCTGCAGGAAGCAACCCGAAGTCATGTGCCATTGCTGGAACGAATGGCCTTTCTTGGCATCTATTCCAACAACCTGGATGAATTTTTCCGTGTCAGAGTAGCTTCTCAAAGCCGCATTGCTGAGTGCATGGATAAATCGGCTGCCAAGGAAAGAGAAAAAGCAAAAAAACTGCTTAAGCAAATCGGAAAACTGAACGCACGTTACGTAAAGGATTACGAAGAAGCTGTAAGCAGTGTGACAGAGGATCTGAAAAAAGAAAATATTTATCTGGTATCCAATTCGGAGGTTACTCCCGAACAGCTACAGTTCATCCAGTCTTTCTATAAAGAAAAGCTGAATGGACTTATTGTGCCCGTATGGTTCTCAGCTGTTAAGTTATTGGATTACGAAAACGATGAAAATATCTACCTGGCTGTAAAGGTAAGCAAGAACGGCAACAAGCCAATGGCGGACTATGCTTTTCTGGAACTCCCGGTAAATATTTGCGGACGTTTTGTGCAACTACCGGATCATGAAAATAAAAGTTATCTGATGTATCTGGACGACGTCATCCGCTGCTGTCTTCCGCTGGTGTTCGAAGGACTGGGATACGACAAATACGAAGCCTATGCCTTTAAGTTTACCCGCGACGCGGAAATGGAAATTGACAACGACCTGCGCACCGGTACACTTCAAAAGATTTCAAAAGGGGTAAAGAGCCGTAAAAAAGGAGAACCTCTTCGCGTAATCTATGATAACAACATGCCGAAAGACCTGTTGAAAAGGGTGTTGAAAAAGCTTGAACTTGACAGTCTGGACACAGTAATTGAAAGCGGACGTTATCAGAACCACAAGGACTTAATGAAATTCCCGGATTGTGGACACAGCAACTTGAAATACCCGAAATGGCCTCCTATCCTGAAAAAAGAACTTGACGGACCGGAAAGTCTGTTGAAAAAGATTCAGGAGAAAGACCGCTTTATCCACGTGCCTTATCATAATTTCGACTCCTTCATCCGTGTGCTTCAGGAAGCAGCTGTCAGCAAGCAGGTTACAAGTATTAAAATTACGCTTTACCGTCTGGCTAAAGAATCAAAGGTAGTAAAAGCCCTTATCGGAGCTGCCCGCAACGGAAAGAAGGTAACCGTAGTCATTGAATTATTGGCTCGTTTCGACGAAGCGTCCAACATCAACTGGTCAAAGAAAATGCAGGATGCCGGCATCAAGGTGATTTTCGGTGTAGAAGGCTTGAAGGTTCACTCCAAGATTACACACATTGAGATGAAAAGCGGACCGGATATTGCTTATATCAGTACCGGAAACTTCCACGAAGGAAACGCCAAGATGTACACAGACTGTATGCTGATGACAGCTTATCCCAAAATCGTGAAGGATGTAAATCAGGTGTTCGAATTCATTGAGCGTCCTTACACTCAGATACGGTTCAAGGAGCTGCTTGTTTCACCTAATGAGATGAAAAACAAGTTTGTGACATTAATCAACAATGAAATAAAGAACAAGAAAGCCGGAAAACCTGCTTACATCAAAATCAAGATCAATCACATCACCGACCCGATTATGGTAGAAAAACTGTATGAAGCTTCGGAAGCAGGCGTAGATATTGACCTGGTAGTACGTGGCAACTGTTCACTGATTACCAATGTACCCGATGTCAGCACGCACATCCGGATTCATGGCATCATCGACCGCTATCTGGAGCATTCACGCATTTTCATCTTTGCCAACGGAGGAGAAGAAAAGATATACTTAGGTTCTGCCGACTGGATGCCTCGCAACCTGGATCACCGCATCGAAGTGATTACTCCGGTCTACGATCCGGCCATCAAGGGAGAAATGAAACGCATTGTAGAATACGGCCTGAAGGATACCCTGCAGGGACGTATAGTAGACGGTGCAGGCGACAATCTGTTCTGGAGTGAAGAAACGGAAGAAGCTCCTTTCCGCTCACAGGAAGCGCTCTACAATTATTACCTGGCCGAAAATGAACAATAACTTAAATGTGATATTATGGACAATATGCTAAAAGACTGCAAGACGTACTATGGAGCCATTGATATTGGTTCGAATGCAGTGAGATTGCTCATCAAATGTGTAGAAGAAGACGAACAAGGAAAGGTTTTCTTTTCAAAAGTGCTTCTATTGCGTGTCCCTCTGCGTCTGGGATTTGACGTATTTGCGATGGGGAAAATTTCCGAAACCAAGGAAAAGACCATGCTCCGTCTGATGAAAGTATTCCATCACCTGATGAAAATCTACGATGTGGAAGACTACCGTGCATGTGCCACTTCTGCCATGCGTGATGCAAAGAACGGAAAAGATATTATCAAACGCATCAAAAAGAAAACGGGAATCCGCATTGAAATCATTGACGGACAGGAAGAAGCCAAAATGATATACAACAACCACATTGAATGCATGGAAGACTGTAACGGAAACTATATGTATGTGGATGTGGGTGGAGGTAGTACCGAAATCAACTTGCTTTCACAAGGAGAACTCGTATGCAGCCGTTCGTACAACATCGGTACAGTACGTATTCTGAACAATGCCGTAAAGGAAACTGAATGGGAACGGTTGAAAAAGGATATGCAGGAACTGGCTATTTCTTACCCCGGTACGAACATCATCGGTTCGGGTGGAAACATCAACAAACTTTATCGTCTGGCGGAAAAGAAAGACAAGAAAAAGCAACGAATTACGGTGGAAGTACTGCACAAACTGCATGAAAGCCTGAACAAGCTATCTGTAGAAGAACGAATGGAAAAATACCAGCTCAAACCCGACCGGGCTGACGTAATCGTTCCGGCTGGCAATATATTCCTGACCATTGCAGACATTATTCATGCTACGCATATTTATGTACCTGTAATCGGACTTGCCGACGGTATCATCGACGGACTGTACGCCAGTCACCTGGAAGAGAAACAGAAGATTTTAGGCATTCTTCCAAGTAAAAAAGATGCTTCGGACACACCTGAAGATGCGGAAGAATAATTCTTATTTTTCTGATAATAAAAACCGCTTTATGAGCAAATTTCTCATAAAGCGGTTTTTTATTATTCACAACCTGTTTATAAACTATTATTTCACATAAATATGTTGTATTTCAAGAATATACATCTTATGTAAATTACCATGCCCTTCACCATACCAACGGTTTATTAACAGCTTATCCACAAACTTATCCTCCTGAATCATGTCTGCATATAATTTTTTGCACACCAAAACCAGACGTGCCTGTTCGTACGAAATGGTTCCATCTTCCATTACATAAGGTTTCAAGCCTGAAGCAGCTACTTTATCCATATCCCGGCCTGATTTGGAACCACAGATTTTATGTACCTCTTTATGCTCTTCTCCTAAAAAAGACAAGGTCAGCTTATCTCCTTCTTCGATAAACTCGTATGTATAACGTTCCGGACGAATAAAGATGAAAGCAACTGGCTTTCCCCATAAAATACCGGTTCCTCCCCAACTGGCGGTCATCATGTTAAACTTTTCCTGCGTACCGGCTGTCACCAGCATCCACTCTTTGCCAATGGCATCAAACATGTTGTCCTGCAATTCAGACACACTAATTTCCTTCATATCCATTCATATTTAGTTTCTGCAAAACTAAATATTTTTCCTCTTTCCGCCTTTCCCCTTTTTTTATTTTTTAAGCCGAATTAAAATCCTATCCCCTCAAAATATCTTTTCCTATCTCGGCCTTTTAAAGTATCTTTGCAAGGAATATCATTAACTAAAAAAGAAAGGACTGAACCGTGGCAAAAGACAATGAGGTTGTACTGACCCCGATGATGAAGCAATATTTCGACTTGAAAGCAAAACATCCGGATGCCATCATGCTATTCAGGTGTGGCGACTTTTATGAAACTTACTCGGAAGATGCTGTAGCAGCTGCTGAGATTTTAGGAATCACCTTGACAAAACGTGCCAACGGTCAAAGCAAAACGGTGGAGATGGCGGGTTTCCCCCATCATGCACTCGATACCTACCTGCCTAAACTGATTCGTGCGGGACGAAGAGTCGCTATCTGCGACCAGCTGGAAGATCCGAAGACAACTAAAAAGCTTGTCAAACGCGGAATTACGGAACTGGTCACACCGGGAGTAGCCATCAACGACAATGTGCTTTCTTACAAGGAAAACAACTTCCTGGCTGCCGTGTATTTCGGAAAAACAGCTTGTGGTATATCTTTCCTGGATATTTCTACCGGTGAATTTCTTACCGCCGAAGGACCTACTGACTATATCGACAAACTATTGAATAATTTTGCGCCCAAAGAAGTGCTTTTTGAACGCGGAAAGAAACCCATGTTCGAAGGAAACTTCGGCAGCAAATTCTTTACGTTCGAACTGGAAGACTGGGTATTCAATGAAACGTCTGCAAAGGAAAAGTTACTGAAGCATTTCGAAACCAAAAACCTCAAAGGTTTCGGAGTGGAAAATCTTCATAACGGCATCATTGCTTCCGGAGCCATCCTGCAGTATCTTGACATGACCCAGCACTACCAGATTGGACACATCACTTCTTTGTCACGCATTGAAGAGGACCGCTTCGTACGCCTGGATAAATTTACGGTACGCGGTCTGGAACTTGTGGGCAGCATGAATGAAGGCGGTACCTGCCTGCTGGATATTATCGACCACACCATCAGCCCGATGGGAGCCAGAATGCTGAAACGCTGGATTGTATTCCCGTTGAAAGAAATCAAACCTATCAACGAACGTCTGGATGTGGTGGAATTCTTTTTCCGAGAGCCGGAGTTCAAAGAATTCGTTGAAGAGAAACTTCATCTGATTGGCGATTTGGAGCGTATTTGTTCCAAAGCTGCCGTAGGACGTATTTCTCCTCGAGAAGTCGTACAGCTGAAAACAGCCTTACAAGCTATCGAGCCCATCAAAAATGCCTGCCTGAATGCAGATAACGAGAGCTTGCGCCGTATCGGTGAGCAACTCAACCTGTGCGCATCCATTCGTGACAAAATAGCCAAAGAAATTCAGAATGATCCTCCCCTGCTGGTCAACAAAGGAGGCGTGATTGCCGACGGAGTAAATGCCGAACTGGACGAACTTCGTAAAATTGCGTATTCCGGAAAAGATTATCTGTTGCAGATACAGCAGAGAGAAAGCGAACTGACCGGCATTCCCAGCCTGAAGATTGCCTATAACAACGTATTCGGATATTATATCGAAGTACGTAACACCCACAAGGATAAAGTTCCCGCAGAATGGATTCGTAAGCAGACACTGGTCAATGCGGAACGTTACATTACTCAGGAACTGAAAGAATACGAAGAAAAGATTCTGGGAGCAGAAGACAAGATTCTGATTCTGGAAACCAAGTTATACAACGAACTGGTTTGTGAACTGGCCGAATTTATTCCTGCCATCCAAATCAATGCCACACAGATAGCCCGCCTGGACTGCCTGCTGTCATTTGCCAACGTGGCTCGTGCCAATAAATACATCCGTCCGAATGTAGTGGACGATGATGTGCTTGACATTCGTCAGGGACGTCATCCGGTGATTGAGAAACAATTGCCACCGGGAGAAAAGTACATCGCCAACGATGTGTATCTCGACACGGAAGAGCAGCAAATCATCATTATCACCGGACCGAACATGGCCGGTAAGTCGGCTTTGCTCCGACAGACTGCCCTCATCACCCTGATGGCGCAGATTGGATGCTTTGTCCCTGCCGAAAGTGCGCACATCGGCCTTGTAGATAAAATTTTTACCCGTGTAGGTGCCAGCGACAACATTTCTGTAGGAGAATCTACGTTCATGGTCGAAATGAACGAGGCAGCCAATATCCTCAACAACATTTCTCCGAGAAGCCTGGTGCTTTTTGATGAATTAGGAAGAGGAACTTCCACCTACGACGGTATTTCCATTGCATGGGCTATCGTGGAGCATATTCATGAGCACAAGAAAGCCCGCGCACGTACCCTTTTTGCAACGCACTACCATGAACTGAACGACATGGAAGCTCAGTTCAAACGCATAAAGAATTACAACGTATCGGTCAAAGAAGTGGATAACAAAGTCATTTTCCTTCGTAAGCTGGAAAGAGGCGGAAGTGCACACTCCTTTGGTATCCACGTAGCCAAGATGGCCGGTATGCCGAAATCCATTGTCAAACGTGCCGACGAAATATTACATCAGTTGGAAGCGGAAAACCGTCAGGAAGGTATTTCAGCCAAAGGACAGCCCAGTAAACAGGCTGCATCCGACGGAATACAGCTCAGTTTCTTTCAGTTGGATGACCCCGTACTCTGCCAGATCAGGGATGAGATTCTGAACCTGGATGTAAACAACCTGACACCGCTGGAAGCTCTGAACAAACTGAATGACATCAAAAAAATTGTAAGAGGAAGATAATTTGTAACGCTTATGTCAACCATTATTTATCCGGCCCCTATATTCGGCCCCGTCCATAGCCGCCGACTCGGCGTATCCCTCGGAATCAACCTGCTTCCGGGAGACGGTAAATTTTGTACATTCGACTGCATCTATTGCGAATGTGGATACAACAAGGATTTCCGTCCCAAACAAAAGGTACAGACACGTGAAGCCGTACGTGAAGCACTCGAAAAGCGTCTGGCCGAGATGAAAGAAAACGGTCCTTTTCCAGATGTACTGACTTTTGCCGGCAACGGAGAGCCGACTGCCAATCCTTATTTTCCAGAGATTATTGAAGATACACTGGCCCTGCGCGACAAATATTTCCCCAATGCCAAAGTCAGCGTACTGAGCAATGCTACTCTTATCCACAACCCGAAAGTGTTTGCCGCACTTAACAAAATAGACAACAACATTCTGAAACTGGATACCGTGGACATGGACTACATCCGGGCAGTGGACCGTCCTACCGGACACTATGAGGTAGAAAACATCATTGAAGGCTTGAAAGCATTCAAAGGAAACCTGATTATTCAGACTATTTTCATGAAAGGTACCACGGAAGACGGAAAAGATGTGGATAACACCTCCGATAAATACGTACTTCCCTGGCTGGAAGTGGTCAAGCAAATAAATCCCCGCCAGGTAATGATTTATACCATCGATAGGGAAACTCCCGACCAAAAGCTTAAAAAAGCGACTAAGGAAGAATTAGACCGCATAGCAAGACTCGTAGAAGAAGCAGGTATCAAAGCCAGTGCTTCGTATTAAAAAACAACAGCGTGTACGAATTTCCTGGTGAGTTCGTACACGCTGTAATTTTTTTAATATGACTTATTCAGGACTTTTCTTCTATCTTGGAATGATAGCTCTCATAAGAGTCCCATTTCGCTTTATAGGCCTCCAATTTACCTGAAGGAACCATTATTTTCAGTATACTCTCCTTAAATGGAAATGGATTACCTGTAAGTTCCGGAGCTTCTTCTCCCTCAAAAGTAATTGTTCCTACAGTAGAGTTTGTTCTTAACGACTGGTCTCCCACTTTCTTCACCGATTTAGGAAGGATTATTTCTTTCAACTTTCTGCAACCTACAAAAGTCCATCCTTGAACTTCAGAAAGACTTTGAGGAAATGCAAAGGAAGTCAAAGACGTACAATTCTGAAACGCTCCTATTTCTACCATACAATCAGCTGTTTTCATTTCCCCCACATAGGCAACTTTAGTTAATTGTTCACAGTCACTGAAGGCCTGATAACCTATTCGCTGCATATTATTCGAAAGAGTTACAGACGTTAATTCCACTACTCCTCTGAAAGCTTCGTCATCTATCTCCTGCAATTCTGCTGAAAATACAACCTCTTCCAAATGTGTACCTAAAAAGGCCTGCGAACCTATTTTTTTCAATGAAGCAGGCAGAGTAACTTTTTTCAATCCTGTTTCACGAAAAGCATCGGAACTGATTTCCTGCAGAGCCGTTTTGGACAGGTCAACTTCTGTCAAAGCCACACAATCTTCAAACGCATGTCCACCTATCTCCTTTAAAGAAGCGGGAAACGCGACAGAAGCCAATTTCTGGCTTCCTGAGAAAGCTTGAAGCTCTATAACAATCCCTCATTAAGCACTAAAGATTCGATATGAGAGCCCCTGAAAGCCCCAGAAGCGATGGTTTTCACTTCTGCCGGGAGTACAACCTGAGTTAAAGAAGGATCTTTTATACCGGTTAATATTCCATTTTCTATCACAAAAGGAGATTCTACATTCTCACCGGCATCTTCACCGGGTTTTTCTTCCATTGTTCCATCTCCCTCTGCACCATCTTGATGAACGACTTCTATTTTAAAGGAATGCGCTTTCCCAAGCGTAACTGTTCCTCCTCTACTCCACCATCTATAATTTGAGGCATCCTGCAATTCCTGCACCACAAACATTAGTTCAGCAGATGTTCCTTTCACAAACCATGGACGACTTTCCAACACAAAATGAGCTATTCCTTTTTGATTGGTAATGACCTCGGCCAATGGCTTTACGGTATGATCTTTCTGAAAATCTTTATAACGATTCTCATCGTATAAACCAACTGTTTTATTTTCCAAAGGCTTCCCTTTTGAATTGCATACGAAAATTTCTACAGTTGCAGGAGTTTCATTCAAAGATGGACTCTCCTTCTTGCAGCTTAGAAAAAGCATACACATGCTCCACAAAGCTACGGACACAAATTTGATTATGTTCATAGATTATTAATTAAAAAGATAGTGATTTTTTTCTGTATATTTATAACAAAGAAAAGAGAAAAAGATTTTCAGGCAATTTCTTATTTAACTAAAATAATCTGATTGATTTTATATATACCTCTTTTTATATAGGAATCATAAACATTTATTTATCAACTATTTACATTTGTTTTAACTTTGTAGAATTGTACAAAATCTCCACATTACGATGAGGATAAATTACCCATTTAGCAGATTACGGAATCTCAGCTATTTTTTATTTTCGTCTGATTATCTAACCATTAAGCTTTACACTGCATTTTGGCATTCTATTTGATTTACTGTTAGCGTAGAAACTTACTTAACTAACTATTAAAATTGAAGCAATATGAAAAAGTTATTTGTAGCAGTAGCATTGGTAATGGGATTAGGAACTTCAGTTGCGTTTGCAGAAAACTTCCACGCAAGTGTAGACAGTGTAACCATTGTAAATGAGTTCAAACCCATCGAAGTAAAAGATCTTCCACAAGCTGTTCTGGATGCAGTTGCAAAAGACTATGCTGAATTTACCATCAAAGAAGCATACGTAGAAGAAGTGGAAGGAACAAAAACCTACAAAGTAGTTCTGACGGACGCAGAAGACAACACAGCCGCCGTGTTATACACTGAAAAGGGTGAAGTATTGGAATAAGCACTCACACGATTGACGGGAATGTGCCAAGTACGGCATGTTCCCGTTTTTTTATTTTTCCACTTATATGAAATAAAAAATCCTGATTCAAAATGAACCAGGATTTTTTTTCGCGGTGCGTACGGGACTAACGTTGTTTTTAATCAGCACTGATATTCAATCTGTTATAATAATCCTCCAAGAAAAGCACCCAGCTCTGCACCTGCTTCATTTCTATGTTTTTCCGATAGGAATTTGCCTTGTTCCAACATGGTAAAGGTAGTGATTTTAGATTGAAATGTCAAGTAGAAATCTATAAAAAAACTTTTATCAAAGAATTTTTATTCATGTTTTATAAGTTCAACTTGTTAGTTTTAATGTGTAAAAGTCACAAATATGTTTAATATCTTCCTTCCTGTTGATAACAGCCAGATAAATATCTTCATCAGTCAATCCGAAGAATTCCACAACCGCAACGACCTGTTCTTGCATGACGCCTCATATCCTTTCTTCAACGGTCAGTTCCAAAGAGCTCTTGGTTGCGTTCTTAAAAATATCCATGGTTTCGTATGTAGCAAACCTCATCATTAGGTAAAGAATGTTGTATTGCAAAGTTGTCAAGGATGTCGTCACAATTTGTGGGACGAAGTTGCCGACCTAGCATTTGCCCAGTCCCAATAATCTCTTCGTCTTCTTGAACACGACTTCCAAAGACCACCTTTGGACATAACCGGTACGCTTCAAGGAACTCAAGCCGTATATCCGTGGCCATTAGGTCGTTCTATGTACCCCGCTTGCTTCTCTTGACAAAGTACGGGTGCACCTTGATGTCCGTAAAGGTCATATCCGCCACAATGTAATGGCAACGCAATCTCCTGCTGTACTTCCGCTTGCCTATCAAGGTGCTTGGTCAAGGCAAGCGGTATAGGGTTTCTCGTCCAGACTGTATTTTGTCCTACTCTTTTCTCCCATCTTGATCATGCCCATGTAATCGCAGTTGAAGCGACGGAAGCGTATGAACCGGACGACATCCTTGCACGCGAACCAGATGGCTGCCAGCACATACCTGAACCTGCCCCTTTGCGAATGGCGCGTTTTATCACTGCAATCATTATGTCGGTTTTCTTTGCCGTGTATTCATCAATACGCCCCTGCAGGGCATCTCCGCTGTTACGTTATTTGAAGAATCACCTTGCGAGTTCTTCATCGGATATTCCGAATTTTCCATCCCTCCCCTTTTCACCCAGCAGTGCAAAATCCAGAATTATTTGGATCATCCATCCGTTACGGTAAGAAACATCCTTGTCATCGACTATTAGGCAAGCCGTGCCTTCCTTGTGTTCGGAGCGTAATCTGACTCTCGACCAAGGCTGAAGGGGTTAGCGATAGATAGACTTCCGACAACTTATCTTGGGGTTACTCACGAAATGGTAAAACACGTTTTTCTCGCATCCCAGTAAGCCACTTAAAGAAGTCCCAGTAAAACGATAAGAATTATGGATTATGAAACACGGATATAACAGCAAAGCTTGGAACCCCTACAACAGCGGATACATTGTTGCACTTACTCTTCATGCCGAACAGAGTGGATTCATTCATTCTTAACTATTTGATAACATCCAATAGGGAATAAATCGCTTTATGCGTATCATTTTTTAAAAAAAAGCGCTGATTTCTGAAAGGAAATCTGTAAATTTGTACAATGGAATAGAGTTGAGTAATGTTTTGGTCTGCAACTATAAAATTACTCATTTTCTGCGACATACAGAAATTTCTGTGCCTTTTTATAACCAAAGGTTTATTTGGTCTATTAACTTGAGAAACTTGAAAATTCTATATTAAGGAGGTCAAAAGAAATGATGGAATTATTAAATTTGCAACAACAATGTTTGAATTTAATTCAAGTTAATCCAAAATGTAGTCAAAACTGCGCTCTAAACCATTATTGTACTTCAGTCGGGTGTACAACGGGAGATTTAGCAGATGTCTTAACCAGATACAATATGGGCTGCCCAACTTCACATACAGCTGTACTAAAATAACATATCAATATGTGCTAAGATTTTTTAATCGTTTTGCATCTGAAATATGTTATGCTATGTGCTTGTATAATTATAAGAACATTAGTCGGATAAACATTGTGTCTTTAGGTTGTGGCCCAGGGTCAGAAGTTTATGGTATCATTAAAGCCCTAAGAATTCGAAAGATAGGGGTTCCTATATATTACGAAGGTCATGACTTATTGGATGTATGGGAACCTGTACAGAATCTATGCAAAAATAGTTTATCAAGTACTCAACATGTTGTAGATTTCCATACAACAAACTTGTTTGCAGACTTTCATGGATTTGATAATGGTGTCACAAATTTATTAATATTGAATTATTTATTATCTCATGCAGCCAAATTTTATTCTCTTCAAGGTAAGCATCAGTTCGTTGATGAGCTAGTTGATTTCATACTCCATCATAACATCCGAAATATCTTATTCAATGACATAAATTATTATGGTAATTATGCAAGTCTTGACTCTGGGGTACAATTAATGAATTTGTTGATTTCAAAGATTAAATCAAAAGGTGTGAAATATACTGTTGGCTATGCATGTTTTCCTTTTGATCCATATCGAGGAAACGAAGGATGGAAATTCTACAAAAAAAATAATTTGTTGTTTCAAAAACTAGATGGAAACAACTTCATGAATAATGTTGGCTATTGTAATTCAAAACAAATATTTGTTCATATACAATGATTTTATCAGTTTCTCGTCGCACAGATATACCAGCATTCTATTGGAAATGGTTTCTAAATCGAGTCCAAGCTGGATTTGTAGATGTTCGTAATCCAATGAATGTCCACCAAGTGAGTCGCATTAATATACGTCCAGATGTCGTGGATTGTATAGTGTTTTGGACAAAAAATGCAGGAAATGTTATTCCGTATCTTGGCCAATTGAAGGAATATAATTATTACTTTCAATATACAATTAATCCATATAATAAATTAATTGAGGAAAATGTTCCGACAAAGAAGAATATCATAGAGAATTTCCGAGCACTTTCAGATATAATAGGTTTCAACAGGGTTATTTGGAGATATGATCCAATACTTCTAACTGATTATATAGATATTGAATATCATATACGCTATTTTGAAGAATTAGCAAAACGATTACAAGGGTACACCCAAAGATGTATTATTAGTTTTGTTGACTTATACAAAAAAACAGTTTCTAACACACGAGACCTTATAATGAGAGAACCGACAGAGAACGAGATGCATATCCTTGCTAAGGAACTTTCAGAAATCGCTCAAAGATACGGAATAGAAGTCCTTTCATGTTCTGAGAACATTAATCTTGATACAGAAGGGGTAAGGCATGGATGTTGTATAGATAGGAATTTGATTGAAGATATTGTTGGCTATAGGATTGATATAAAAAAAGATGAGAATCAGCGTAAAGAATGTGGATGTGTACAAAGTATAGACATAGGGACTTACAACACTTGCCTTCACGCATGCAAATATTGTTACGCAAACTTTAATAACACCAAGGTTCATACATTGAGCCAAATGCATAATCCTATGTCTACATTACTTGTCGGTGAATTGGATAAGATGGATATCGTAAAAGAAAGGAAAGTAAAGTTGTTAAAATCCAACAGCCTGTTCTGATTGGAGGTAGATATAGAAATAAATTGTAGCTCAGAAATATGTGGTCAGATATTGAAACAGATAAAGATTTGTTAGGATTCTCAGTCCATGCAAATTTGATAAAGGACGTTGTTACCAACGTGAAGAATCTTCCAATCACTATTGGTCTTTATGGTGACTGGGGCAGTGGGAAATCTAGTGTTCTCAAAATATTAGAAAAGGAGTTAAAAGAGGACAAAGATTCCATTGTAATCTATTTTGACGGATGGACTTTTGAAAGTTTTGATGACGCTAAATTGGCCTTAATACAGGGAATTGTTGATGAACTGGAAAAGTCTGAGAAGTTTATAGAAAAAGTAAAAGGCAAAACGGATGATATCAAGAGTGCTTTTTCAAAGTTGAAAAAATCCATTAATTGGATGCGTATACTAAAGATTACCGCGAAATCTGCAATTCCTATATTGTCTGCATCTATGACTGGTGGGGCTTCTATTATACCGTTGTTGATTTCAGCATTTCAGGAACACAGAGGTAATCTGACTGACATTCTTACAGGAGACAAAGCAGAGGAATTTTTGAAAGATATTATTGGTACAGATAAAGAAGATAAGAAATATGCTGCCGTAAGAGAGTTTCGTAACGACTTCGCAAACCTAATTAAGAAGAGTAAATATGAAAAGGTTATCATACTAATTGATGATTTGGACAGATGCTTACCAAGGCACATTATAGATAATTTAGAAGCAATAAAACTTTTCTTGAATGTTCCAGGAACAGCATTTGTTATTGCTGCGGATGAATATATAGTGTCGAATGCCATCAAAAGCGAATATCAGTCATTGATAAAAGCATCAGAACAAGATGGAAGTAGTTATAACATAGGTGAAGCATACATGGAAAAGTTCATTCAACTTCCATATAGATTGCCTTCATTGAGTAACAAAGAGGTTGAAACTTACGTAAATCTTTTGTTCTGTCAATCGGAACTTCTTCAAGAAACCTTTGATACCATTCAAAAAGATTTCGTTGAATTTACTAGAACAAATAAGTTTGAAATATACTCTTGGGATAGAATAAATACTATTCTTTCAGATGGACGTTACGGAAATCTTCAAACAACAATCGGATTCATGTCTAGATTTTCGAATATCATTAGTGTCGCACTTCGACGCAATCCAAGATTGATAAAGCGTTTCCTCAACGCTTATGAGGTAAGAAATACTCTACTGAAGGCATCAGGAATAGATAGTCAAGACAATCGCTTCGCATTGTTGAAGTTAATGCTTTTGGAATATAAGCATGAAAAGCTTTTCAATGAGTTATGTGAATGGGTATTTAATCAACCAGGAACACCATCTGAACTTATATCCATGGAGAAGGCAATTGCCGGTGAGAAAACAGGAAAATATCCAGAGAATAAGGAATGGGAACAAACAGACGTTAAGGTTTTGTTGGAAATTCCCCCTTTGTTTAGTTCTGTAAATCTTAAAGAATTGTTTTGGGTGTCAAGAGACAAGTTATCCGATATTATAGGTGGAACGTCCCTGTATTCCGCTAAAGTAAAAGATGTGTTTAAACGAGCTTACAACCACACTTCTGATTCAATATTAAAGTCAATATGCTCTAATGAAATCGCCAATTTGTCGGCAGACGATAGTCGTGATTTCTTTGAACAATTAGATGAAATGATTATAACTAAGCCAGGCGAAAAGAATGGCTATAATGTATATTTCTTTTGTCTTGAGAATAATATTGAAGGAGCATACACAAAATTTTTGAGTATTCTTGAAAGAATTGATGTTAAGAAGATTCCTTTTTCATTGGGCAATAAGTTTAATGACATATTGAAAATTTACCCTGATAAAAAACTTAAAGAAATCTTGTCACCAAATAGGAATTTGTTGAACGCAATAAATACAGCAAAATAACATGGGAACATCTCACCGTCATAAACCTACAGGTAACCCGAACTGGGGAAAAGCTTCTAAGGCTGTCACTCAAATATCAAAAGATGTGAGTGAGTCCAATGAATTGTCAAACAATCCACCAAAAACGTCATCACCACAGAAGATAGCTAAACGCCTATCCACATTAGAGAAACGTATTTCTAAAAGTTATCATAATGCTGTCAGGAATGTGGTTCGCGCATCAGGAGGACGTAGTTCTGTCTCAAAAGGTACCTCAAAGGTAATGGGACATTCTGGCGTATATTATGCTGGGGCATTTACATCAACATTTCAAGAAATTGCCGAACAGGGTCTTAGTACGTGGCTCAAAGAAAAAGGAATAAATTCCATTGAGGGGAAGACCACCAAAGAGATAATAGAATTGCTATCCGGATTTATGCATGATTATTTTACAGGACTTGATGATACAGCTGCCAGAGAAGCTTTAGAGGCTGTGAATGATTTAGTTGAGGATCAAGTCATCCAAAATGGTGGTGACTTTGACAAAACATTCCAAGATGTTGTTTCGTCTGAGTTAATCAAGGATTATCTTGATATATTCTTTGGAGTTTACATTTATAGTCATTTATCTCAATCTTTTAGTGAACGTTTGCAGAAAAATTGTGGTTTTGAGGAAGCAAATTACACAATGCTGGAAATAAAGGGATTAATAATAGATGACGTAAAGAGAGGCTTTAATAATCGGCCTGCAGGACAGATTGATTGGAAAGGCGATGAAGGGAAAAGATTTATATCTCAGGAATTTGATAGAATTATCCAAATACTAACTAACAATGAAGATTGAAGTTTTAAATTATAAGGTAAGCAAAAAGAGAGGAAAGAAAGCGTGTGACATGATAATTCCTTTTTCTATTACCTCAAATTCTGGACGGGTTGAGTTTTCCGCAGCAGAAATAGATATGAAGATGATGTCATATTTTGTTGAAAGAATACCTACTGTTGCCACTTCTTTCTTGTATTTCTCTGCTATCATATATGCAATCGACCGCTCGGTATCAAGAAAAAAACATTCTATTGACGGATGGTCGAGGGAACTTGATGTGGCCATAAAGATACCCTGCCATGAAGCATTTAATGCCCAGAAAAAACAAATAGACAAGTTACTTTCCTTTTTAACAGGAGATTATTGGACTCTGTCTTTTCAAGAAGCATCTCCTGTCAGACTTACAGAGTATAAGGATTGCGACTATTTTGATAGCATAGATCAAGTAAATCTGTTTTCTGGTGGTCTTGACTCTTTAATTGGGGCCATAGATTTCATGTCACAATATCCTGAAAAGAAGTTATTCCTGGCATCACATTATGATAGTGACATGTCAGGGCCACGTATTGACCAAGAAAGACTACTTCTGCATTTTGCATCGAAGTATAAAGGCCAGTATGTTGTTTTTCCAAAAAGGAATTCAGTCAGAATTGTTTCTCATATATCAGCAGAAACGACTTGTCGGTCTCGTTCTTTGATATTTATAGCTATTGCACTCCAAATAGCAGAATACAATAAGTCTAAAATTATTATTCCAGAGAATGGATCTGTTTCTTTGAATTATCCGCTGTCACCATCAAGAAGATCATCTTGTAGTACACGTACGACTCATCCTGTAGTTATGCATCAGGTGAAAGAATTATTTAAAATATTTGGTCTTTCAGCAGAAATGGAGAACCCATACGAATTCATGACAAAAGGTGAAATGGTTCGGAAGTGCAAAGATCAATCTTATTTGTTGAGCATTTTATCGGATTCTAATTCATGCGGGAAAAGAACTCGTCGACAATTCTTTTATGATAACAGACACGCTACACATTGTGGTCATTGTATGCCATGCATGTATCGTAAAGCATCATTAATTGGTTTTGATGATACGACTTCCTATGGTAATGAATTGGATTCTTTATTCAGGCACAGGCAATTGCAATTGACAGACGATTTCTTTGCTATGCTGAATTTCCTTAAAACGGATTTGACAAAAGAAGAAATCAAGAGGGAGTTGCGTATTGCAAAAGTTAATGAATTGTCTGATTTTGAACAATATGTAAAATTGGTAATTAGAACACGTTCTGAACTAAAGGCTTTAATTGCTTCTAAGGGCTCGAACGAATTAAAAAGATATATTGGTTTATTATGATTATAGATACGCACTGTCACTATGATATGATGGAGTCTCCTGAGGATTATATTAACAAAGTGGAAAATACTGGAAATATAGTCATTGGAATGACAAATCTTCCCAGTCATTTTGATATGGGTTATGAGTATATTCGTAAATATAAGAAGGTAAGATTGGCCCTTGGATTTCATCCTCAATTAGCAGATGAGCATAAAGATGAACTTTCTTTATTTGCAAAATATCTAGGAAGAACATCTTATGTTGGTGAAATCGGTTTGGACTTTTCATCAGAATATATATCAACCAGAGACATCCAAATATCATGTTTGAAGCATATACTAGAGGAATTACAGGGAAAGAATAAAATAATAAGTCTCCATTCTAGACGTGCAGAGAAAGAACTTTTTTCACTTCTTCTAGATTATAATATTAAAAATGCTATCTTCCACTGGTATAGTGGTCCCCTATCTCTAATACCAGAAATAATTAGCCAGGGATATTATTTCTCTATAAATGAAGCAATGACGTTATCGACTTCGGGAAAGAAAATAATTGAAAAGATACCCAAAGATAGAATACTTACTGAAAGTGATGCCCCTTTTAATCATAAAAACGATATAGCATCAGCTCTTCGAAATCTTGGTTTGGAAGAGAATCAAATAGAAAAGAATTTCCGCCTACTAATGCAACGAATTAGATAGACGGATAGAATATCATTTTAAAAGCAATACATCCAATGATATCCGTATAGTAGAAACATATGAGCAAGATTATAGCAAAAGAATGCTAGAATGTTGAATAAAAACGTAACTGACAAGACGAATATCTGAAACGGTAGGCATGCTTATGCCAAAAATCTAAAATTTCTGTGGTGGTGTTCAGGTCACAATAGAACGAACAAAATTTACACAAATGCCAGGTATAACTGATAATGGCGGTAGTAACGGTAATTTTGGCGGTAATACAACTAATTAGTCATCCCTTAAAAAGCCCATTTTGCGAGATATTGTTTAGAGGCAGTATCTCGCAAATTTTTTGAATCATGCACCAAAGAGCTTTCATAGCTCTTTTGAAGTTATAGGCCGCTGCCGCCAGAAGCACATTCACAGTATCTCCCAGTACACCTTTATAAAAGTTGCTGACCAATCGGTAATCTGATTTCAAGTGACCAATTGTTGGTTCTATGCCTGCACGTTTGTAGAAGAGTTTATGTTTCTTCGACCTTTTATAACGGCTGTCTGACTTCTTGGGTGCATCGGGATTTATAATCCTCGTCCCGTTAATTTCCTTCTTGCCTCTGTATCCTCTATCACCAGCCAGTACTTTTATCTTTCTTCCGGTTAACCGTTCTACCTGTTCCAAGAAAGACTCAATGGTATACCCGTCATATTCATTACGGAAGGACATGGCTCCCAAAATAAGACCTGTGACAGAACGTATGACAGACACCTTATTACCGAATTCGTATTTCTTATGTTCTTTGCCCTTGCTGATACATTGTACTTCCGGCTCATGAATAGAATAAATCTTTTTCCGGCTATTACGCCTTTGGGAAAGAATGGTTTCAAAGAGTTCAAGCAATTTATCATAGTCGTGATTCTCTTTAAGATTACGCTTCAGCTCCCTGACCAGTCTTCCTGCTATTGTACGCAAACGCCTGTCTGCCCTAAGGGCTTTTTTCCTGTTCTTGGGATGATTCCGGAAACGCTGCTCACGATAGATATCCTTCAGCACAAAAGTGTAGCTTTGACGCAGAGGAAGTCCCAGCTTTTTCACAAGGCCAAGAACTTTTTTCACGATCTTCTTATGCAACTTTGCATCCGTGGGATAAGTGATATTCTTTTCCTGAACTGTAGAATCAATAAAGGCCGTATCATGATGATGATCCTCATCATTCTCGTTATTCGCACGAATGCTTTCCTGAAAGATCAGTTCTATTCCCGCTTCACCGATACGTTTGCGGAAATGAACCTGTTCTGAAGAGGCAGACGGAGTAAACTCCTGCATGTCACAGAAGTACTGATAATAAGCGTTTTAGCTCCATTGTTCTACCAAAGACTCGTCTGACAGATTACGAAGGTGCTTCAGGATGAGTAAACCACACATAAAACGGATTGGCTTACTGGGACGACCGTTATCCTGACAATATAACGATTGAAAAGCTGTCTCAAATTTTTCCCAATCTATTTTATCGGCCAATTGGTAAAGTGGATGGGATTGGTTCAGCATGTCAGACAGTTTGCTGAATAAGGAAGGGCTATTATTCGTATTTTTTATCATAAAATCTGCAAGTTTCTCAAACTAAAGATAAGAAAACTTGCAGATTTATCAAAGACTTTTACGAGATAAATTACTGAATACTAGTAAATAAAGATATTTTTAAGGAACGACTATATAGGATTTTATAACACCATTCTTAACTATTTTACACCATAAAACTTGTCCTTTTCTATCAAGAGAACTATCTTTGGAACATGAAGACAGAAAAGGAGATTTTAAAAGAAAACGGTCTAACAAACATCGACGAACTCATGGATGTCCAGTTCGGTAAACCCGGAACATCGGAACGTGAAAGATTCCGTGAAGAAGCCCGTACTTATGTGAACGGACATGCCAAAACTGCGGAATGTAGGAACTCCCAAAAGAAACAGAAATAACCAGCTTTTCCTGTCCGTTCCGACGAGCCGGAAAATGCTACCTCCGTAACGTCAAATTCTTCTTTGATTAAGATGGAAAGAGGTGGTTCTCTGAAAAGTCCGTACTTAATAGCTCGATGTATCTGGTTGAATACTAATGTCCTACAAGGTTCATCAGCAAATATTGCAGGAACTGAACCTATTTTTGTAAGCAATGCCGAATTATACAGCTGCAAACATCTGATAATAAACGCATTACATTTCACCCAATTACCCCAAGGCAGATTGGGGCTCTGGGTTCGAGCCCCAGGCGGATCACTCAAACAAAAAGCAAAACAATGAAAACCGCTGATAATCAATCATTATCAGCGGTTTTTCTTTTTATCCATACCGCAAATTGAAGCAGAATACTGCATCTTACTGGAGGTGAAATAGGTGGACTTAATTTCCACATAAAAACAAGTCCACCTGATTTGATTATATTTCACTGATTCTCTGCGTTTTGCATAAAACAAACTCTTTTCAAAACATGTATTTTTACACCATCAAAAAAAAGAAGAGTATGGCAATGCAAAGAAACTATTTTACGGTATTGTTTTTCCTGAAGAAATCAAAGCTGCTTAAAAATGGAGAAGCACCAATCTGTATGCGTATCACAATAAACGGAAAACGTGCAGAGGTACAAATCAAGCGAAGTATAGATGTTACAAAATGGAATACGCAAAAAGAATGCGCGATTGGCAGGGAAAAGAAGTATCAAGAAATAAACCACTATCTTGATACGATAAGAACTAAAATCCTTCAAATTCACCGTGAACTTGAGCAGGACGGTAAACCTATTACAGCAGATATTATAAAAAATATCTATTATGGAGAACACTCTACTCCCAAAATGCTGCTTGAAGTATTCCAGGAACACAATTCGGAATATCGGGAATTAATGAACAAGGAATATGCCGAAGGTACTGTACTTCGATACGAACGTACAGCAAGATATTTGAAGGAATTTATCAGTGAACAGTATAAACTGGCTGATATTCCATTAAAATCAATCAACTATGAATTTATAACCAAATTCGAACATTTCATTAAAATACAGAAAAACTGTGCGCAAAATGCAACAGTGAAATATCTGAAGAATTTAAAGAAAATCATCAAAACTGCATTGATAAAGAAGTGGATAACTGATGATCCGTTTGCAGAAATACACTTCAAACAGACCAAGTGTAACCGTGAATTCTTAAACGAAATGGAACTTCGCAAAATCATCAATAAAGATTTTGATATTCAACGATTACAAACCGTAAGGGACATATTCATCTTCTGTTGCTTCACCGGTTTGGCTTTCACAGACGTAAAGAATCTGAAAAAGGAACACCTTGTACAGGCTGATAATGGTGAATGGTGGATAAGAAAAGCAAGGGAAAAGACCGATAATATGTGCGACATTCCATTGTTGGATATACCAAGACTTATTTTAGAGAAATATCAGTCAAATCCAATCTGCAATGAAAAAGGATTATTACTTCCTGTTCCCAGCAACCAACGAATGAACAGTTATTTGAAAGAAATAGCTGATGTATGTGGTATTCAGAAGAATCTTTCCACACATATTGCAAGACATACATTTGCATCACTGGCTATTGCAAATAAGGTTTCCTTGGAATCCATTGCCAAAATGTTAGGACACACGGACATTCGTACAACTCGTATTTATGCCAAAATAATGAATTCTACCATTGCCAATGAAATGAAAGTACTGCAAAACAAGTTCGCAATATAATTTTCAACCATTATTTCATTTCTTACAGCAAATATCGCCCTTTGCCACTGACTGTGCAAGGCGGCCCTGTCGGGCTGGTTGGCTGGAAAAAAATCATCCTCGCTTCGCTCCGGTATTTTTTTCCGCCAAGCCTTGCACCGGTCATTGGCAAAGAACAGCCGGGCCAGTAAGAAATTGAAATACTGGCTCCACGGAGCCGGTCATGTCTAATTTAAATAAAAGAATATGACTGAAGAAGTTGGAAAGAAGGTATGTGAAGGTACAGTAGCAGACCTCATGAAGGACAAGACCGGAAAACAGACGGTTATCACGTTGACAAGAAAGAATGCTTACCGAGTGAAGAAAATCAGAGAACAAGGGACGGATGACGAAGCCGTCCTTTTTCATTTCCGTAAACGCTGTACGGGAATGGGCTCCTATGTACACACAATCGAAGCGGCAGACGGGGAAACAGAACTGCATCCAAATGAATTTGAAAAATGGGAAGCTGTGGAAGTCCTGTATCCCGGCTATCTGGAAGACCTGCTTGATGCTGCATACAACGCGTACAGATGGAGTTCCTTTGAACCTGAAGCAAGGGCGGAAACAGACATCATGCAATATGAAAAACAACTTGTAGAGGATCTGAAACAGATTCCGGAAGAAAAGCAGAACGAGTATGTCAGTGCATACCATAGCAAGTTCTCCGCCTTGCTGGGCAGTCTCTCACGATGTGCCAGTCCAATGGTGACAGGGCCTGCCAAATTCAACTGCCAGCGCAACAACAAGGCCTTGGATGCATACCAGAACAGATTTGATGAATTTCATGACTGGCGTAACCGCTTCAAGGCTGCCATGGAAAGGATGAAAGAGGCTGCCAAACCGGAAGAACAGAAGCAGGAAGAGGCATGGAACCGCCTGAAGCGTGACATTGCAAGCAGCGCACAGACCATTCATGATATTGATACCGGTAAAGCAAGAGGATACAGCCGTGCCTTGTTTGTCAGCAGTATCCTTAATAAGGTAAGCACCTATGCAGGAAAAGGAGAAGTGGAAATCGTACAGAAAGCGGTGGACTTCATTACAGACTTCAATGCACAATGCAAAAAACCTGTTATCACTCCACGAAACCGTTTCTTCCAACTGCCGGAAATGGCACGCCAGGCCAGACTGAAACTTCAGGAAATCAGAGAACGGGAAAACCGTGAACTGAAATTTGAAGGCGGAACGCTGGTATGGAACTATGAGGCAGACCGCCTGCAAATCCTGTTTGACAGTATTCCGGATGACCAGAAGCGCAAGGAACTGAAATCATACGGTTTCAAATGGTCGCCGAGATACCAGGCATGGCAACGGCAACTTACACAGAATGCCGTATATGCAGTCAAAAGAGTGTTGAACCTTCAAAACCTATAAGACATGAAAGACCGATTGAAATATGTAATCGATTCCCGCTACTTCGACGGAACATGCCTGACAAGTATGAGTGACGGATTCCATAATGACTATGGTGGGGAAACAATCGAAGAACTGCGCATACGGGAAAACAATCCCTATCTGAAAGCCGTAACACCTTCTGATATGGACAAGAAGCTGCGGCTATACAATCAGTCCCTGTCCGAACCGTTCAAAGAAATCACCGAAGAAGACTACTATGAGCTGCTGGATGTACTGCCACCCTTGCGCATGAGACAAAACTCGTTCTTTGTGGGAGAACCGTATTACGGAAATATGTACTCTTTCTGCTTTACCCGTCAAGGAAGATATTTCAAGGGCCTGCGCTCCGTACTTACTCCGCAATCCGAACTGGACAATCAGATAGACCGTCACATGGAAATCATCAACCGGAAAGCCGTGATTTCAAAAGAGGAAACAAGCAAAACAATCAGCGGAACCAGACTCATTCCCTATTATTTTTCACTGGACGGAAAACAGTCCGTATTCATCTGCAACCTTGTCATCCAATCAGATTCCAGACAAGCAAGGACGGACATGGCGAATACCCTGAAAAGTCTTCGCCGGAACCATTATCAGTTCTATAAAGGAAAAGGACATTACGAAACTCCGGACGAACTGATAGACCATGTATCAGGAAAGAAGCTCACCCTTGTTTCCGACGGACATTTCTTTCAATATCCTCCCGGCAGGGAATCCGCAACTTTCATCGGACACATCAAGGAAACATCAGAGGAATTTCTTTTCCGGATCTATGACCGTGAATATTTCCTGTATCTCCTTAAAAGACTGAGGACCGTGAAAAAGGAATCGGCACAGGAACAAATAAATATCAAATCATAACATTCGGGGGAATGCGGTAGAATGACTGCCGTATTCCCTCATAAAAACAATACAAGTATGAACAAATCGAACACTCTATACTGGAAAACAGCCACAGATCCGGCTGAGCGCATTGAGGTCAGACTCGTCCTTAACAGTTATATCGACAATGACAATCTGTATGTAGGACTTGAATCCCGGTCTAAGGAGAATCCGGAATGCTGGGAATCCTACACGGACATCACCGTCAACCTCAATTCCCTTCCACCGTTCCATGCCTATGTGGACAACCGGGACTGCAACAGACACGTACATGATTTCCTGACCAGTAACAGAATAGCGGAGCCTGCCGGATTTGAATATCAGGGATTCAGAATGTTTCGCTTCAATCCTGACAGGTTGAAGGAACTCGCACCCGAACAGTTCAAGACAATCAGCGCCAAACTGCCACCACAGGATGACATGATAAAGGACATCATCTATCAGGAAAGACGTTTCCCTTTGAGAACTGTTCAAGACATTCACGGAATATATCTTGTTTCAAGCAAGGAACTGGAAGAATCTCTGATCGAAGGAGTACGGAACCTGGATGCTGCGGCATATGAACTGCTGGATGGCATCTGCCTGTTCTGCTCCACACAGGAACTGCGCTATCTTACGGATGCAGAACTGATAGAAACAATCTACGCACAATAAAAAGGAGGAACAAATATGAAAACCGGAGACATTGTATTTCTGAGACGTCCCTATAAGGGATACCGTGCCGTCGAACTGATGGAAAGACTGGAATGCCGCTGGCTGGTCAGGATTGTCGAGAGCGGTCTTGAACTGGAGGTATATGAAGATGAACTTATATCAGAATTTTAATACGAATAAAGTGTTATGGAAAAATATCAGTTTGCATTCCATTCGGAAATAATCGGCTATACCTCACCCCATATCGGCGAGGTCAGAAAAGCCATACACAGAAAAGTGGAAAAGGAAAAGTCTGCCGCCATGAAGAATGATATTGAGCTGCACATGTACAAGGTGCATGACGGCATACCGGTTCTACTTAACACCTGCTACCTGTATGATGAAAAAGGATGTATGGTACACGGAAGTATCAAGGGAACCAAGGATTATCTGCTTGAGACATGGAGATACCATACAAACAGACATTCCAAAGGTTTCAGTTCCACAAGAATCAGGCCCTGCACGACAAGCAGGGCTTTTTCGTTTGTATAACTCTTAAAATCAGGAATCATGAACCAGACATTGCAACTTACAGACTATATTCCACAGTATGTAAGCCTCTACTACGTGGACTACCGGGATGACCTTGATGAGCATGAAGACATCCAGGAGGAATGCATCCGTTCCAACAATATGGAAAAACTCTATGAAAAGGCATACGAATGGTATGAGGAACAGGAAAGCTCAAACATGCACGACTATCTGGAGGAGACAAGAAAGAACATGGAAGCGGACAATTTAGCCGGAGAGTTTGAAGAGCATGAAGATGAAATCAGGGAACTTATCTACGACCGGAACGATTCCGATCCGGTAAAGGACCTGATACGCAACTCGTCCGTCACTAATTTCTTTTATTCGCTCGGAGTGGAAATCAGCGGATATCTGACCGGTTGTTCACTGCGGGGAGAATCAGTCGCCATGGCCTGCCATAAGGTACGCCGCGCACTGCATCTGAAAAAGGGGGAGTTTGACGAGAAGATTGAAGAATTGGTAGAGAATGCCACATACGGCGGAGAACTGCGCATCTACTTCAACGCCATGTTTGACAGGCTCATCAGCAAAGACCCTGAGAACGATTTCAAGAGCATCCGTTTCCACGGGAATGTAGTGGTGGCCATTGCCGACAGCCGGAACGGTTCCGGACATCATGTACGGATTCCGCTGGACATCACATTTCCTTTCCGAAGGGAGAACCTGTTTGTCGATTCACAGGTACACTATTCCTATGCCAATGAAGTCTGCGGCATGACCAATGACTGGTGCGATTCCACAAAATGGGAAACGGGCATGATACCTTTTACCGGATCTGTCCGAAAAAGCCGGATGGCTGAATACAAGAAACAGGAAGCCGCTTACGAGCAGACATTCCGAAGCGGGAAATGCACCTTCGGTGACATGAACTACAAACGCCATCGTGACGTGCGATATTCGAATGAATATCCTGCCGGATGCAGATGCCCTCATTGCGGTACTTTCTGGATTGACTGAAAAAACATTTACCAACCAATAAATTCAAACGATATGAAAATCTGCTGTTCACAAGAGCATTACGACAAGGTCGTACAGTATGCAAAATCCATCAATGACAAGACACTGGAAAACTGTCTTGAACGTCTAAAACAATGGGAGAAGAACGAGAACCATCCATGCGAAATCGAACTCTATTACGATCATGCGCCGTATTCGTTCGGATTCTGCGAACGTTATCCGGACGGAAATACAGGCATTGTCGGAGGACTGCTGTATCATGGAAATCCGGACGAGTCCTTTGCCGTCACCATGGAACGTTTCCACGGATGGAGCATACATACCTGACATATATGCGACAGTCTGTATTGGGGAGCCTCATGCAATATGGGGTTCCCTTTTTTTATGCCGCAGACATGATGACAGCATCCTCATTTCTTGCTGCAAAAATAGCTGTTTGCCGCGCAACTCCCGCAAGGCGGCCCTGCCGGGCTGGTTGTCTGGAAAAAAATCATCCTCGCTTCGCTCCGGTATTTTTTTCCGCCAAGCCTTGCAGGGATGCGGGCAAACAGACAACAGGGACAACAAGAAATAAGAATGCCTGTACCTTACAGGCAGACTATGTATAACAATAAATATCAGAAGTCATGATTACAGACCAGAAGACACAGAACAGGCTTCACGCGGAGACCGGAACGGAACTGTTCTCCATCAGACAAAGGAAGGAAGCCGTCACAAGGATGCTGGACATTCTGAAAGAAACTCCGGAATACCTGCAGGTTATGAACCATATACCGGCTTATGCCATGGATGACGATACGTCAGAATGGTGGAATTCGGAAGAATCGGAAAATTTCATGAACTCACTCCTGGAAGTGATGGAAAGCTATACTCCGGACGGATACAGGTTCGGACCGAAATCCGGCACGGCCGACCTTTACGGCTACTGGGAAAGCAAGACCGGGCGGACAACCCTCTTCCATCTGCTTTTCAGTCTGGAAAGCGGATATGAATGGGGAAAAGGTCTTTCCCATGAGAAAACGGATGCATTCTACAAGGAAATAAAAGAGAAATTTCATGGAGAGGGATTCGACACGGACAGAACCGGCTGTACATCACAGGCCATGTATCTTATAAAAGGAAAGACACGCCTGTACGTGCATCCGATGGAAATAAGCGGCTACTGTGAAACACTGCATATTCCACAGATTACAGCCATACTGAAAAAAGGAGGCCGTACATTCCGTCTTGTAAAGGATACGATAGCGGAAGAGGTGTATTCCTTCACCGATGAAGAAGAAATGGAATATTACCGTGCCAGATACGGAACATGCATCCACAGGAATATACTGGATGCTTTCAGCAACCGCCGGGCAGGAAAAGAGGACATACTTTCCATGATGGCATCACGGATAAATGTGGCGACGACATCACATCTGCACGGTATCGGATATGATTCGCCTGCATACAGGTTTGTGCATGAGGCATACGACAGACTGGTAAACAACGGAAAGCTGAAGGAGAATGTCCGGGAAATCGGTTGCTGCAACATCATAATGGCCATTTCAAATACCAACGCAATATGAGACTGAATTACAATGACATGCTGCTTCTGGCAATATGGGAATACAACAGGAGACAGGACGAGGATCTGACCCTGGAACTGTTTCAGGAAACATTCGGACAGGTTCCCGGCGCACATTTCCATGACAAATGGGTGCATTATTACAACAAGAACCTGCTGATGATGGCCGCCTATTTCAGGGGTGAGGAAGAAAACGGCCAGAAATTCTGTGATATGGTCACCCGACAGGTTGAACGCTATACACAAAACAGGAGGAGAACAGGATGAATACAAAGATACGATATGACCTTGACAGTCTTGAACTGGCAAACGGTGACTTCGGGTATCCCATTACAGAAAAGGAAGTACGGAAAGTGAACCGTATGCTGAAACTGATGGAGAATGTCCGAAGCAGGCAGATGTGCCCGACAGAAGGAGACTGCGTGGAATTTGTCTCACGTTCTGGTGACTATTTCGGAAAAGCTCATATAGAACGGATAACAGGAAAATATGCGGATATATGCCTGATACCGGAAACGGTATTCTGTTTCGATGACATGGGAAAAGCCGCCTATGATACCACCGGAAGTCCCTGGGCGCAGGTCAATATCCGGAACATGAAACCCGCAGGTACTGAAATCCGCATATTCAGGACATGGGGATTCGGGAAGCGCAGCAATACGGGCAGTCTAAGGTTCGATGCTCCGGTCAGGAAATGGGAATACAGAGAACCGAATCCGTTGTATGACGGTTACACCACCCGTAACTGGTGCCGCTATCATATCATGAAACACCGGGACAGGGAAAGGACAAGAGAATACACCTTCCGCAGCGATTCATTCACGCTATACAGCCGGAGCGAGCTGGACGAGCTGGCCGCAATCCTGAAAGGCAGACTCTACAAGGGAATCCTGCCTGACTCTCTTGTACTTTGGGGATACCGCATGGATATTAAGGAAATATCACGTGAGCAGTGGAACGGTATGGGACAGCACGGACAAATCCGCATGAAATTCATGGGATACGGTCCGGTCAGAATCCACACGGACAATGAAAACCATACCGTAACAGTATACAGAATCAACGACAGTCTATAACCAATTATAAAATAAAGGAATATGGCACGATATGAAATCTCCAACGAAGTCAGGCCGCTCGACAGGCTCATCACAGGCTTTGCCTCCTCATGCGGCTATGAAATACAGACCGTATTCAACGACCTGCTGCGTTTCATCATCCACGGCTTCTCTCCGGGAGCACCGCCAATAAGCAACTGGAAATACAAGCGTCAGCAAAACGCCTCGTTCATGGAAATGACAGCCGAATGGACACGTATCATGCAGAAACAAATCGGCAGGTCGGGCTGGTTCGACGCTTTCGGTGAACTCCACATGGCCTACTGCTCAAAACCGGGACAGCAGGCAAACGGACAGTTCTTCACGCCGTCACATATCTGTGAACTCATGGTCATGTGCGCGGCAGGTAAAAAAGAGACCGGACAGAGGATGGGAGACCCCACATGCGGCAGCGGAAGACTCCTGCTGGCATACCATGCGCACAATCCGGGAAACTATCTGGTCGGAGAAGACATCAGCCGGACCTGCTGCATGATGACCGTATGCAACATGCTCGTCCACGGATGTGTCGGGGAAGTGATCTGTCATGACAGTCTCCAGCCGAAGGCATTCACCGACGGATGGAAAGTCAACCAGGCTCTGCCCTTGACGGGAATACCTTCTATAAGACGCATGAAGGAAGAGGAATACAGGAATCCTCTTCCGGAAAATATCGGACGCTTCAAAGAGGCAGTCCGTATCATCAACCTATTGGACAAATAATTACCAACCATTTAAAAATATAATTATGGAAGCTTTAGCAACATTGAACAATCAGAGACAGTTTGATTTCCAGAACAACGGAATCGAAGTAATGGACCTTGAAACACTACAGCGTACCTACAAGGAGAACGACATCTACGGCAATCCGGTAAGGGGAATCTACCACTACCAGGTCATCCAGCGCATGACGGACATCTGCCGCCGTCACAACCTGAACTACGAGGTGGAGGAAATCTTCGCCGCCCAGAACAAGAACCGGACACAGCCCGGAGTGGTCATCTTGCCGCAGGTGGAACAGACCTATGGAGAGAAGGCGGTAGAAGCACATGTACTGCGCAGAATATTCACCACCATCCGTATTCTGAACGGAGATACCGACGAACTGACAACCACACTCGTGGTAGCCTACCATCAGGACGGTATCCAGGCGGCAATAGGTCCCTGCGTACGTATCTGCCACAATCAGTGTATCCTTTCACCCGAACGAAGCGTTGCCAACTACGGTAAGGACAAGGTGACTACCGAGGAACTGTTCGGGAAGGTAGATGACTGGATGCGCAATTTTGAGCGTGACATGGATGCGGACAGAAGCCGAATCCAAAGGCTCAAGGAAAAGGTGTTGACACCCGGTGAATTGTACATGATCATCGGTATGCTGACGGCTCTGCGTGTATCCCATGACAGTGCAGACAAAAGACTGGCATCACAGGTGGACACCTATCCGCTTAACCAGGGACAGATTTCTGTATTTACGGAAGAACTGCTCAAACTCTCACTTGAACAGCCACGCATTACAGCGTGGGATGTCTACAATGTAGCGACAGAAATCTACAAGCCTGGAAAGACTGATTTTCCTGCCATGATTCCACAAAATGGAGCAATGGCCGATTTCCTGCTTTCATATAACCAGAATTAGAATCTGAGACCGAAGACAACAGGCCCGGTTCCGTCACCAGCGGAATCGGGCTTTGTATTTTATTAACTGTAATAATCAGATAAGATATGGCAGCAAGTAACAGAAAAAAGGCTGAAATGTATATCCTTTTCAGCTGCAACGCATGGCACGAATACAGTTCATTCGAGCCAAAGGCGGTTTTCTCTTCCCTAGAAAAGGCAGCAGACTTCCTGCAAAAGAACAGAAGAAAACTGAAACTGGAGGAAGATGACGTCGAATGTTTCAGACAGCACAGTCAGACTCAGGGCAGGAATACCAATTACCTGGTACAGTCCTGTCCCTACAATCCAGTCCGCGCAAGAGACTTGGAATGACAAAGAATCCATTCATAAACAATCATATAAAAATATACGACTATGACAAATGATGAAAACACTTACATCGGAATGTCCCTGCCGGAAGGAATACGGTACATCACCGTTTTTGAAAAAGGGGATTTTGAAAACTGCGGAAGAATACTCAGGACATTCTATCGTACGGAAGACAGGGTGAGAAAATTGCTCGCTTTGGGAAACCTGCTCCATTTGGGAGGCAGTCTCTCATCAAATGAAAACAAAACAAGCTGTTGGCCTTTGAATAATGGGAATCCCATTCACGAAGCAAAGGAAATATCAGGCAAGGAAAAGTTCTTCCTGCTCGGTGACTGGACTTACCTGTATGAAAATGGCAGATGGTTTCTGGGCTATGAAGGAAAAATCTATGAAATCAGCAATCCTGAATTTTCTGTCTTTGTTCCCGACAAGGATCATACACCTTCCCCTCTGGACAAAGGACTTTCCTTTGCCGTAATCGGCGAAACGGGAAAACTGGAATTCACTCCGGAAATTGTCAACGGATGGGATACCTGGAAAAGCCTTCCCAAAAGAGTCAGTGAAAAAGGAAAAACGGTATATGTATTCCGCAAAACACAACTTATAAAAGTCATCAAACCTAAAAAACTGGAATCATGAAAGAAATCAGTATGACAAAGGCTATATCATGTATGCCGGACAAATTCATCACAATGGAAATGGTTGAACTGGCCGCGACCGAACACCGTCCGGAACTGGTCAACTATCTGCCGGAGAAATATATTACTTCTGAAATACTTGACAGTATATTCAAAACAGATGATTACGGATGGCGTTCCTGGCAGCTTTCGAAGATACCTGAAGAAAAACGTAATCGCCAGATTTGTCTAAGGGCAATAAAGGCCGAAAAGAGTAATTTTCCTGACATACCGGAAAAATACAGGAACAGTGACATACTTGAATCGCTGTTCGCACATAGGAATTTCATGCACTACCTGCATCTGATACCTTCATCCTCATGGAACAACGGAACAGTCCGTGATGCAATATACTCCCTTTACCGTGACGTACAGCAAAACGGAGGTTACCGGTACTGTTCTGAGAGGTATGAACAGCAGTTCTTATATGAAACAAGCGTCATGCTTTCTTTCGTTCCGCGACAAGCCAAGGATTTCAGACTTTGGAAAGAACTGATCCATGACGGACGTATCGCAACCATGACTATCGACAAAATGATGCCTAAATGTTTCAAACAGGCAGCATACTACAAGGAATGGGCCATACGCTGTATCAAGGAAGTGGATACACGCTGGCTTGACTATGACACCGTACGGAAGGCCATCTGTCACAAGACAGGCAACCTGCATGGCATTTTCGATTCATACGGACATTACGAGTGGTTCTCCAAACATGCGGATGATGCCATGGCTGACAAAGCAATGGAGCTGGAACCTAACCTGTTTAACAAACTTCCCAGACGGTTCCGGACACCGGAAAGACTTATTCATACACTTGAAGTAAAAAGAGAAATCAACAGTTACAACTTCATTCTTGAACCGAACCTGATGACGAAAGAGGTTTGTATGGCACTGGCCAGAAGGGATTCGTTCTACCCTGATATTCCATCGGAACGCTGGAACAGGGAACTTGTGGAATATTTCACCGAATACGGCCATAGTCTGCGCTGGCTCCCTCAACTGCCGAAGAAACTACAGACCAGAAAACTTGCCCAGAAGGTTCTCAAGGAGAAGCCTCAATACTTCCATTATCTGCGGATGGAATTCATCACACCTGAAATGTCCAGGCTGTTATGTCAAAAAGACCAGGATAATATCCGGTATTTCAAGGAACGGGTCATGGAATTCCAAAAATATACAGGACTTCCAGCCGAATTCTATGGATGTGAAACAGATTTCGAGCATATCAGGGACCGTAATGACAGCCGCCGATACTGCCGGATAGGACTGACTTACATCGCCTTGCAGAAATGCAAACACGGATGGCATGAAAGCGAATATTATCTTATCATGACACGCCATCCCAACCGATATATGCCTGCCAAGACAGTGTTCAGAAAACAGATTACTACATTCCACCGGACATGGCTGGAAAAGACAATATGTGACAACGACCCGCAATTCCGGATTCCGAAGATTCAAAAGGATTTGAAGGATGTACAGGCCATGCGGTATTATGAGGTGGAACATATCCGTACCATACTGGGTTGCGAAATATTCCGCAACTCTTTCATGGGGCAGACAGTGGAATACTGTATCCGCAAGGACGGGCTGACCTACCATGACAGGAACATGGAAAGGCTCGCCTCCGGCCTGCAATACAAGATCCGTCAATTGAAGGAGCAGGCTGTACTCCCCAAAGGAACAGATGACTCTATGGAAATCAATGCAGAAACGGTACACCGCAATATGGGGTATTGTCTAATTGGAATAGAAGCCTTTGCGGAAGACTACGGACTGGACATAGCCCGGACCTATACCCTGAAAGAGCTG
>OGDX01000126.1_pt1 | contig 66296 bp, 53 predicted proteins | sample 1570461 | NCBI WGS metagenome assembly OGDX01 (sample SAMEA2582172, study PRJEB24529) | metagenome
GTTCCGCTGAACTCCAACCTTTGTTAACCTTAAATCTAATACTATGAAAAACACAGTACAAAAGTATTTATTTTATCTGGAACAGCAAAATGCAAGGCTAAAAAAGAATGCTTTACAACATACATTAACCACCAGAACGAAATATTCAAAGCAGTTAACAGAATTCATAAAATAAAAAAAGAGGCCCCTCATCACTGAGAAACCCCTTCAAAATGCAAATTAAAAGAGAGACATATATTATTTATTCAATACTTCTGATTCGATAAAGTCAAAGCACTCAGAATAATATTTTCTATTGTTTTCCACGCCTTTAATTCCATGGCCCAAACCTGGGAACTTAACAAAGCGATGAGTCTTACCCAACTCTTTTAATTTATCAGCCATAAACTGAGAACCACCAATATCGACTCTATTATCATGATCACCGTGAATCAATAATAATGGACCTGTTATTTTATCAGCATGTGTTATTGGAGATCGATCTACCAATTTTAAAGAATCCTTCACTGGATCACCGGCCTCAAGAGCAGTCCAGTCTGGAATGTTAGAATGATGATGCTGCCAAATAATATCACAAAAACCTGCTGTTTCTATTCCAAATCCAAATGGGAACTTAGCCTTATATCCATTTACCTCACCAGGGAAAGTCATCAGACGCATTGTTTCATATCCTCCATGACTCATGCCAAACACTCCAACTCTTTGAGATGGAATATTTAGTTTGTCTGCCACGTAACGAGAAACGTAAATCATATCCAATGTTTCATTACCTCCCAAATCATGGTCATTCATAGCTGCAAAATCACGACCAAAGCCAGCGCTTCCACGAGGAGAAGCACTCAACACATAAATACCAGCCTGATTAAGTATCTGATACTCGGAAGAATACCGGTTCTCACCCCCATAAAAAGATTCGACCATCAATAAACTTTTATTTTCTGGCAACGGATTTTTGGGTTTGAAAAGATAAGCATGCAAAATACGCTGCTTACCTGTTAAAGAGTCCACATCAAAAGTTGGTATTTCTAATCTTTCAACTGTAGAATGCACTAACTTTTCTTTCAAGTCATCTGGAATATCCATTACTGTTTCCATTTTTATTTGAGAAGAATCCACAACAGCTTTTACGACCTGGAACAGAGTAGTAGTTCCACCCGCCAACATGGTAATCGTATTCCCCGTAACACCTCCAAGTTGTAAATTCAATGATGACTCTTGAGTATAAACAACCTTTTCTGATTGCGGATCAAACAAAATCATATTAGTATGCACGGGATTGCTTTGAAGAGCAAAAACCATCTTTTTATCTTTCAACGAAAGTAAACAGACATTATCCAAATTCATGGTATAATGAGTAAGCTGTTTTACTTCTCCAGTTGATAAAGTAAATGAATATAAGTTATTATACCCATCCTGATCAGAAATAAACAAAGCTTTATCTGATGAAACCCATTCAGGCAACACCATCGTACCAGAAAGACTTCCTTCTTTAGATGGATCAGTCAACACTTTTGATGCCTTTGTCGCCAAATCTATGTACAAGACATTAGTATAAGTACGATCCATGTTTTTTAAAGCCAGCAACATAACCCCCTTACCTTCAGGCTGCCAACTAATATCTCCCCAAGTATATCGAAAATCAGCTTCATCAGTCCTCAACAGACTATCCTGCAAAGTTTTCAAATCCAAAATATGCAATTCATCCAACCGATTTTCATTTTGTCCCATTCTGGAAACATAAGCAATTTTAGTTCCATCAGGATTAAAATCCCACGCATATATATAGGGAACATCTGTTAGCTTCTCTACCTGATTAGACCCAGGCACAGTACGATAAATATTTATGATTTCTTCATTATGTTCATCGCCAATCCAATAAACCATACCATCATTTGAGTTATATTGGGCATGCCATCCATTTCTTGTAGCAAAATCTACATCTACCACATCTTTAGCCTCACACAAATCTGCTCCCTTAGCTATGTCCATCCACTGAAGAGTCTGTTTTTCTCCCGTTTTGAAAAACAACAGTTTACTTCCATCCTTACTAATTGTAAATATAGAATAAGGAAAATCTTTAAAATAAGGCGCAATATCTATAGAACGGCCTTCAAAATTAAGCACTAAGCTATTATCGGCTTGTTTCGTTCCACACCCCCACAAGCCTAATACTAGACAAACTATTACCGCTATATTTTTCATATACTTCTACTTCCTTAAAAAACCAATCATAATTATCTCCAATATTCATTTTGATCATCTGATGTGGCACTCTTATTATAATCCAGTTCATCAGCAGGAATCGGGAACATCATTCTTGGGCTATTTGCCGGCAGAGTAATCACATCACTCCAATGTTCTTCTCCAACCCTCTCCAAAGGTTTCTGCAAACGTTTAATATCAGACAAAGCAAATCCTTCACCATATAATTCACGCCGACGTTCTTTCCATATTTCATCAGATGTAAACTGAGCAGAAGTAAGTTGGGACTCCCCTCTCTTCACACGCAATGCGTTTAATATCTGCAAACCTTTTACGACATCTGGTTGACTGCCTTTCAACAAACACTCCGCTTCTATTAAATACGCTTCAGCTAAACGACACATTGGATAGTCAGCTATGCCCAATGACACCTTAGAGGTAAATTTAGAAGTTATATAACCATCCTTGCTATCCAAATAAAATGGGAACAATTTTCTACAATCATTATCCTCAAATATATCTACAAATGATTTTGCAACTCTTACGGTTCCATAACCTACTAAATAATCTACACCGTTTTTCAATAAATAATCATAGTCAACTTGAGTACCATAACCAGGTGTTCCATAACCAGAATCTTTATCTTTAGCTGTTGCTACCTGATAAAAAGAAGGAATAGAAGCATAGATGTTAGTCGTTTCCGAAGTAAAATTAAATCCCCATAACCACTCCGAGTTAATAGTGTTAAAACCGGATTGATATTCTTCTTTGGTCATTAAATCAGAACCATCAAACGGACTACCTACAGCTTCTGCATACATTCTTGCATTATCATACTCTCCCATATCCAAATAAGTTCTGGCCAATAGCAAAGCAGCAGCACGCTTATTCATAAAATAAGTATCTGTTCCCGTAGAGTTTTCATATACATAAGTAAAATCATCAATAATACGCTTCATAGATGTAGCCAAATCAGACCTTGGAGCATTATCTCCGCTTGCATCGGCTGGAGTCAAACGCAAAAACAAGCCTTGCCCTGAAGGACCTGCAGAAGTATATGAAGCACAATATAAATGATACAAGTTCAGGAAATTCCACCCTCTAATCCCATAAGCTTGTGCCAGTAAATCGTCACAACCTTCAGGAAGCTTGTCTGCATTAACAATAATCTGATTACATTCATCTATCGCTTTATAAGCCTTTTCCCACATGTAAGGAGAATAAGCGCTCCACCATCCATCAAACTCACGAGGATACTGCTGATAAGCATACGAATACATCAACCAATTATACGTAGAATAATGATAGTTACCATTTGAAATTTTCAAATCATTCCCCATCACATCAAGTGAGATTTGGCCAATAGTCAAATAATGATAATGTCCAGTCCAGGAATACGCACCCATTAAAACAGCTTTAACATTCTCTGCGCTCTCCAATACACTTTCATCTGTTAAAGAAGTGGATGGTTCCTGGTAAAGCAAATCATCCGAGCAAGATGAGAATGAAAATAAAAATAATAGAACATATAAATATTTAGTCTTCATATCAATATCTGTTTAGATTAAATTTTAAAAAGTCAAATTCGCACCAATAGAGAATGTTCGCGGAGTAGGGAATGAATACGGATAAGTTTTATATCCTTGCACACCATATATATCGATGTCATCATATCCCTTATATCCTTTATCAGCGAACCATGTACACAGGTTATCAGCAGAAACCCAAAGTTTTGCCCCTGAAATAACCTTCGAAAAGACTCCCAGATTCTTAGGTAAAGTATATGATAAAGTAATTGTTTTCAGCTTAACATTTGTCGCATCATAAAGGAAACGAGATGACAAACTTGCTGAATTTGTAGCATTATTAACCGCATATTTAGGAACATTAGTATGTTGTCCTGGGGTTGTCCATGCTTCCAATGCATCCACATGCATATTTTGAGCAGTTGTGGCCCCGTCGTGCATCATACCGGCATAAATATTATCATAAATTTTACCACCCAAAGAATAATTTAGCTGAATCGTCAAATCAAAATTCTTATAAGAAAAAGTATTTATAAAACCACCATAAGCCAATGGAGTTGATCGTCCTTGTCTCTCATAAGTTGCTTCACTATAAACAGATGTAGTGGTACGTGTTCCATCGTCATTGACTTTATACCAAAGAGGACTACCATTATCAGGGTCCACACCTGCCCAAGTAGGCATATAAAACTCATATTGACTACCTCCAACTGACCATATTTTCTGATAATCCGTCATACGAACATCATTTTCACCATTCAAATCTTTAATTTTATCTTTAATGAATGAAGCATTCAAGTCCATATTCCAAACCAATGGCCCTCTTAATATATTAGCTCCCAAAACGATCTCAAATCCTGTATTGGAAGTCTTTGCAGCATTCATTGTAATTGAACTTAATCCATTTTGCAAAGCCAATGGAACATCATACAACAAACCATCTGACGTTTTATTGAAGAAGTCTACAGACCCATAAAAACGATTCCAGAAACTAAAATCAACCCCCACATTAAACATTCCTTGCTTTTCCCAGCCCAATAAAGCATTTACCAATTGATCATGTCCAACTCCGATATTGGAACCATATAAATAATCAGCCGAAGTTGTCCACAAGCCTAAAGAAGCATAGCGAGCCAATCCACTTTTATTACCTGAAGTACCATAACTCAATCGAAGTTTTAAGTTATCAATCCACTCAATATCCTTTAAGAAGTCCTCTTGGTTAATTCGCCAAGATGCTCCTAAACTCCAGAATGTTCCCCATTTAGTATCAGCTCCAAAGATAGAAGAGCCATCAGCACGAAGACTTGCAGAAAAGTTATACTTATCCTTATATGCATACTCAGCACGTCCAAAATATGAAATCAATGTTTCTTTAGTTGTATCAGAAGAAGGAGAGAAAGAACCTGAAGCTCCTGCCAACTCCTGCATATCTCCAAGCAAGCCTCTACCACCAGCATATAATGTTTCATAGGTACTTTGCCAATACTCCATACCTGCCATTACATTTAAACTATGAACATCTTTAAATATGTTTGTATAATTAAATGTATTAGTAGATGTATACATCAAATCTACATGATGATATTTATCCAAACGTCCATTATAAGTTGGACCATTCCCATGTTCTTTATTCCAATAGCGGTGTTCATCTGTTGATACATAATCTGGAGAGAAAACAGTTTTAAAGGAGAACCCTTTAAAGAAAGTTATTTCAGCATAACCAGATGCCAGCAAACGATAAAATTTACTCCGATTGACATCCATTAAAGGTATTGCTAAAGGATTAAAATCACGCGAAACGGGATTGGTAAAATTATATTGCTTATTACCATTGTCATCAAGAACCGGATTACCTTCATTATCTACAATATATACCGGTACCGCATTGGGGAAAGATAAAGCATTATACAAAGGACTTGCACCTGCAGAGCTCTCTACCGTCGTATTTTGAATAGAATGTGAAAAAGTAACATTTAAACCAGCATTAAACCATCTATTAACTTTGGTGTTAATATTAGCTTTAGCTGAATAACGTTTAAAGTCACTCGCCGGAGTTATACCGCCTTGCTTTGTATATCCTATTGAAAAGAAGTAATTTGTTTTATCATTCTTTCCACTTACATTCATATTATAATCTTGTGAGGGAGCTGTACGAAACACCTCTTTCTGCCAATCTGTATCCACGACCAATTTAGCACCATCAACTACATTTCCATTTTCATCTAATGGATTTTCTACATTATAAGGGTTATGCGTTAATGCTCCTTGCGCACTCGCATTAGCTTCCTCCATAGTTTCACCCTTAGCACGGTATCCCTGATAAATCATTTTATACATATCAGCAGAACTCATCATATCATACGCCTTACCCAATTTAGACCATGAAAATTGTGCATTAAAATTAACACGAGCTTTCCCTTCTTTTCCACTTTTTGTAGTAATTACAACTACGCCATTAGCTGCACGCGATCCATACAAAGCTGCAGCTGCTGCATCTTTCAAGACCGTAATCGATTCAATATCATTAGGATTAATAGAAGACAAAATATTCGAGCTAGATTCATTTTCTTCCGCAATAGAACTGTATTCAGTAGAAGTTGTAGCAACCCCATCTATCACATAAAGAGGCTCGTTTGATGCTTTCAATGAACCAGATCCACGAATACGAAATGAAGTTCCAGATCCAGGCTGCCCAGAATTCGACATAACCTGCACACCAGAAACCTGTCCAGCCAAAGATTTATCAAAAGATACAGCAGGAGATTTTATTTTATCCTGATCCACAACTGTAGCAGAACCAGTAAAAGCTGATTTTTTTACTGTTCCGTATGCAACAACCATTACCTCATCCAAAACTTCTGCATCTGATTTCATTACAATCTTAAGTTCACCTTTTTTTATCGCCACCTCCTTGCTTTTCATTCCCACAAATGAAACAATCAAGGTCTTACTGTCAGCTTTCACCCCTGAAATCATAAAATTACCATCCACATCTGTAATGGTTCCCTGGGTAGTCCCCTTTACCAATACTGAAGCCCCGACAATGGGCAATCCGTCTTCTTCGGAAGTTACCACACCTTTTACAGTTACTCCTTGCGACCATGCTACACCTGTCCATACAAACAGCAGGGCCAGCATCAATGTTAGTTTTCTTTTCATAAATCCCTCCTTTGATTAAACATAAAAATAAATCTCATTCAGTTGATAATACTTCATAAATACATATTAAAACCTATTAACAACATCGAAAAGATATATATTTCTTCAAATAAACAACAAAATATTACAGAAAAACAGAATCAAAAATCAAAAAGATATAACATAATCGAATATCAATTCATTTTTAATTCATAATATTAAAGAAATATGAAATATTCAATCAGAAATAAAAATCAAACCGTAAGAAAAACACAACAAATAAATTCGAATAATACAGAATTCGATATACAAAAAGAACAAACAGAATGATTAATTCAATAAGGATAACATGAAAGAATTGTCAAATCAGAATTTAACAGAATGAAAATAAAAAAAGCCGCCCCAAAGGGACGGCTTTCAAAATATTATGTCAACAAAAAATTAGTCGATATAACGTTCAATTGTCTGTGCACGGTCAGGACCTACAGACACAATCTTTATCGGAGTACCCAATTGTTCTTCCAGGAATGTAATATATGCATTGAATTCTTCCGGGAATTCATCTTCACTCGTCATCTTCGTCATATCTGTTTTCCAACCTGGAAGTTCAGCATATACAGGTTCCACCCCTTCTGTAATATCATACGGGAAATAGTCAATTTCTTCTCCGTTTACTTTATATGCAACACAAGCCTTGATTGTATCAAATCCATCCAGCACGTCGCTCTTCATCAGAATCAACTGAGTTACTCCATTAACCATAATCGCATAACGCAAAGCAACCAAGTCAACCCATCCACAACGGCGTTCACGTCCTGTTACCGCTCCATACTCATGACCTAAATCACGAATAGTCTTGCCTGTTTCATCAAAAAGTTCTGTAGGGAACGGACCTGAACCTACACGTGTGCAATATGCTTTCATAATACCGTACACTTCACCAATCTTGTTAGGGCCTAATCCCAATCCTGTGCAAGCACCCGCGCAAATAGTGTTAGATGAAGTCACAAAAGGATAAGAACCGAAATCCACATCAAGCATAGTTCCCTGAGCACCTTCGCAAAGTACTGACTTACCTTCATTCAGCAAACGATTGATTTCATGCTCGCTGTCTACCAAATGGAACTGACGGAGATATTCGATACCTTCCATCCATTGCTTTTCCAGTTCAGTAATGTCATATTCATAATTAAGGCTCTTCAGAATAGCCTCATGACGAGCTTTGGCAGCTGCATATTTTTCTTCAAAGTTATGCAGAATATCGCCTACACGCAATCCATTACGGCTCACCTTGTCCGTATAAGTCGGACCAATACCTTTTCCGGTGGTTCCTACTTTCGAATCTCCCTTGGCTGCTTCGTATGCTGCATCCAAAATACGATGAGTAGGAAGAATCAGATGAGCTTTCTTAGAGATGTGCAAACGTTCTTTCAACGGATGTCCGCTTGCTTCCAACGCTTCAGCCTCAGCCTTAAACAAAGAAGGATCAAGTACCACTCCATTACCAATGATGTTCACTTTATCACCCTGGAATATTCCAGAAGGGATAGAACGAAGCACATATTTCTGACCTTCAAATTCAAGAGTATGTCCGGCATTCGGGCCTCCTTGAAAACGAGCAACCACATCGTAACGGGGAGTCAACACATCGACTACTTTACCTTTTCCTTCGTCGCCCCACTGTAAACCTAACAAAACATCTACTTTCATGATTCTTTATGTTTTATATATTCCTTATACTACTTCTTTTTCCGCTTAGCCGCCATACATTTACTACACAAACCATAAATATAAAGAGAATAATGTGAAGCATAAAATCCCTTCAATTTTGTCTGTGCAATAGCCTGCTTTAAGCTGTCGTCTTCAAACTCCGACACCTTTCCACAACAGGTACAAATCATGTGATGGTGGGTTTCATTATTATATGATCGTTCATACTGGGAAGTGTTGCCAAACTGATGCTTGATGACCAGTCCTGCATCGATAAGCAGAATAATAGTATTGTACAGAGTAGCCCGGCTGACCCGGAACTTTTCCTTCTCCGCCATATAGCTGTACAACTCATCAACATCAAAATGTCCTTTAATGGAATAGATAGTATCAAGTATAGCATACCGTTCAGGCGTCTTCCGATGCCCGTTCTTCTGCAAATACTCTGTAAGGATTTGTTTGACTGTATCTTTTATATTCTCTTCCATCCCAATAATCGTTCAGCGGTCAAAGTTATATTTTTTTGAGTAATTTAGAAAGATTACAAGCCATATTCTATCTCATTTTTTATTTCTTCTGCCACCATTTTGATTTCCGGCTTAGAAGATTTCAATAAATTCCCTAACATACGAAGTACGGTACGAGAATTTGCCTTCGACTGTAAAGCAAACTTACATATAGCCTTAGCCGCTACTTGACGCATTTCAGTTCCTCCTTCCAGTACGGTAAAAGCCTGATCCAGGAATTCAGCTTCTGCTCTTTCATTCAGCGTCCATCCCTTCATTAGCAAACGAGTCATCAACAGATATCCGCACAATTGAAAATATTCCCGTTCATCGGCTATCCATGGAAAAACCACTTCCGAAGCGTATGGCAAACGTTGGAACAAATTCATTACCGTATATTCTGCCAATTCAGGATAACGCATGTCTTCTATCCATATTTCAGCGATTTCCCGACAAAAACCCTCGACAGGCTGAAGTAATCCGGCCATAATCTTGCATTCGCGGATGTTCTCTTTCCACAAAGCCTGTGCCAGCTCATGATTACACGGATAATCTGCCGCTATTTCTTTAATACGGGGATATTCAATACCAAAGTTCAGTTTATAATCAATACCTTTTTCACGCATACTTTGGGAAACCATTCCATTCATAAACAAGCGGAATTTCGACTTTATTTCCCTGATTGTATCCTGTATTTCTGCCATAATCAAATAGTCAAATTAGAATAATCACGACCATAACGAAGCATCTGTTCTGTATAGCCTTCTGTATAATCAAGTTTTACATCCACAATCCGTCCCTCGGTATCATATTGAAGACAATATACCGGATTGACAAATCCCTTGTAAGGAGCCAGATGGAGTGAACGGTAACGGCTCAAGATTTCCTCATGAAGTTCTGCATCCAGTTTCACTGCATACTTTTCGACAAGAGCACGTGCAGCTTCATAGTCTCCCTCACTCTTTATACGTTGAATCTCACTCAACAACACGGCAAAAAGTCCGCGAAGCTGAAGATAATCATTTATTTTCACATAAGTTTTTCCATCTTTCTTCACCAGTTCCACAATATTCATTGATTTACCATTTTCCAAAGCCCAGCGAGCAATCAACTGGCGGTTACGCATGTGAGCTTCTTCCAAATCACAGCCCGGTTCTATGCGTACCATCTGCGTAAGAAGTCCGTTCATCATATAAGCATAATATTCAGCCTTGTAAGCTTCCTCATCAGGAGTTAATCCCAGTTCCACCAGCTTTTCATCAGGCAAATAATACAAGCCAAACAAATCTGCTCGTGCCTCTTCTATCGTAGAGCCATACGCTTTCAAGGCATCCGGATCAACTCCTGGAAGCAGTTTTCCTGATCCATGTCCTACACACTCATGCAAGTCCGTATGAAGGTCACCCGTAATGTCAGCATATTTTTCCAGCAAATCTTTTTCTTCCTGGCTGTACACAAATTCTTCACGGAAACCATTTCCTTTTGCAGCCTTATTGTAAGCATCTGTAAGATTCCCGATAGTCACAGATTTTGACCCATGCAGACTGCGAATCCAGTTTGAATTGGGCAAATTAATTCCTATCGCCGAACTCGGATACAAATCTCCCCCTAACATGGCAGCTGTAATAACTTTGGCTGAAACGCCACGTACTACTCCCTTTTTAAATGCAAGAGATACTGGAGAGTGATCTTCAAACCATTGCGCATGCTGACTGATAACTTCCGTTCGGTGAGTAGCTTCTTCATCTTTAAAGTTCACAATTGATTCCCAACTTGCTTTCATTCCTAACGGGTCACCATAACTTTCAATAAAGCCATTGACAAAATCAACTTTAGACTCCGTATCTTTCAACCAGGCAATGGAGTAAGTGTCAAATGTTTTCAAATCACCCGTACGGTAAAAATCAATCAACAAACGGATTACTTCACACTGAGCTTCATTTTCAGCCACTGACTTGGCTTTTTCCAGCCAATAAATAATCTTTTCAATCGCTTCTCCATACATGCCATCCACCTTCCAGACTTCTTCTTGTATGACTCCGTCCTTTTGCACCAGACGACTGTTCATTCCATACATAACAGGATGTGGACCACTTGCCAATTTCTGAATCATGTAAAACTTCTCAGCCTCATCCTGAGTTACCCCTTCATAGTAATTGGCTGCAGAAGTTATCACCAGGTCCTCTCCATCTGCCTGATTCACACGTTTGGGCATAACTTTAGGATCAAAGATTACAGGAAACAATTTGTCACACATATCCTGAACTGATTCACCATCCTTCAGTGGAAGACCAGCCACATCTACTTGTGCTATGCACTCACGCAAAAACTCCGGTGAAAAAGCAGGCACAAACTTATCACATGCATAATGATGATATATGCCACTAGAGAACCAAACGCGCTTCAAATAAACTTCCAGCCCCTGAAAATCCGAACTATTACGGTCACCTGAATAGGATACATAAACCGCTTCCAGCAATTTTCGAATCTGCAAATTATACTTTCCGTTTTGGTCAAAAAGAATATCTCTTCCTTCCAATGCTGCCTGTGAAAGGAAATAAATCAACTTTTTCTGTTTTAAAGATAACTTTTCAAAACCATCCACACGATAACGCAACAGTTGCAAATCGGCAAACTGTTCCACTATATAATTAAAACTTTCTGATGTACTCATCTTAATTCATTTTTAAACGTCATTAGAACATAATTATACAAAAATCGTAGAAGTTTTTTGATTTCGCAACAATAACCCTGAAAACTTTATCAAAAAACCTTATATTCGCACAAGAATACGATAAAACGGCAACTTTTTATTTTTTTATATATCTTTGTGCACAAAATTTAAAAACATGAGAGAACAAATGCTGAAAACACTCAAATCTTATTTTGGGTATACTTCTTTTCGTCCACTACAGGAAAATATCATTTCTACAATTCTTCAAAAGAAAGATGCATTAGTACTGATGCCGACAGGAGGAGGAAAATCCATGTGTTATCAGCTACCGGCTCTTTTGATGGAGGGAACCACCGTTGTCGTTTCCCCATTAATTTCTCTCATGAAAGACCAAGTGGAATCTCTACAGGCTAATGGTATCGTAGCTCGTGCATTAAATAGCACAAATGACGACGCCACCAACGCCCAGCTTTACTTTGAATGCCTACAAGGAAGGGTAAAACTACTGTATATATCTCCCGAAAGACTGATGTCGGAAATGAATTATCTGTTACGCGACATCAATATATCCCTGTTTGCCATTGACGAAGCCCATTGTATTTCTCATTGGGGACATGACTTCCGTCCTGAATATACACAACTGAAAGCTATACGACAATATTTTCCCAATGTCCCAGTAGTAGCCCTGACTGCAACCGCCGACAAGATTACTCGAGAGGATATTATACGGCAACTGGAAATGCGCAACCCTGAAATCTTTATTTCTTCTTTTGACCGTCCCAATTTAAGTCTGGAAGTAAAAAGAGGATATCAACAGAAGGAAAAAATCAAAGCCATTGTCAAATTTCTGCGCAGACACCGTAATGAAAGTGGAATTATCTATTGCATGAGCCGAAATGGAACTGAAAAAGTGGCTCAATTACTTGAGAAGGAAGGATTCGATGTCGCAGCTTATCATGCAGGAATGTCAAACGAACAACGGGAAATTACACAAGATGATTTCATTAATGATCGTGTGCAGATTATCTGCGCGACCATTGCATTCGGTATGGGAATTGACAAGTCTAATGTCCGATGGGTCATCCATTATAACCTGCCTAAGAGTATAGAAAATTTTTATCAGGAAATCGGCCGAGCAGGACGCGACGGACTTCCTAGCGAAACCCTTCTCTTTTACTCTTTTGGCGACATTATTCTGTTATCAAGGTTTGCGGCAGAAAGTAACCAGCAAGGAATCAACCTGGAAAAGTTGAACCGCATGCAACAATACGCAGAATCCGACATTTGCCGACGGAGAATTCTTCTAAACTATTTCGGAGAAACCATGGATCATGACTGTGGAAACTGCGATGTATGCAAGAACCCTCCTGAACGCTTCGATGGTACCATCATTGTGCAAAAAGCATTAAGTGCCATTGCCCGTGCCGACCAACAAATCGGTACCCGCACTTTAATTGACATCCTGAAAGGATATGCCAGTCAGGAAATCATGGAAAAAGGATATGACAAACTGAAAACCTACGGAGCAGGCAGGGATGTGCCTGGAAAAGACTGGCAAGATTACTTGCTCCAGATGTTAAATTTAGGATATTTTGAAATCGCTTATAACGAGAGCAATCATTTAAAAATTACAGAAGCCGGAAGAAAAGTATTGTTCGGAAAAGAACGCGCACCACTGGTAGTCATTAAAAGAGAAGAAGGCTATGGAAAGAAAGGCTATGCCAAAGAAAACAAAACAGCTTCTCCTGTACCTTTATTCACCCCCACCGTATTTGAAGATGAAGATGAAGGCTTGTTTGAAGCACTTCGTCAGCTCCGCAAAAAACTGGCCGACCAGCTGGCCATTCCAGCTTACATTGTACTATCCGACAAAACCCTGCATCTGCTTGCCCTGAAGAAGCCCAGCAACATTGAGGCATTTGGTGAGATTAGCGGAATTGGAGAATTCAAAAAAGAGAAATACGGAAAGGATTTTCTGGCCGTCATCAACGAATATCTAGGCAGAAACTAACGGAAACGCTGCCCGCTTACCCATACCGGACGTGCAAATGGATAGCCAACGGATGTAACACGTGTATAATTTGCCATAGGCATCATTTCAGGAAGATGAGCTATATCAAATGCCACAAAGTCTTCGTATGTCACCTCTTCTACAGCCGTTCCTATTTTCATCACCTTTTCATAAAGTGATTTACGGGAAGGCGCATTAAAAGCACACGTATTTGAGTTCATCATACTATCTTCGGATGGGCGATAAATTCCTTCAGAATAAGTACAAGCCCCTTCATAAACACCTAAATGCTCATTCTGATAATGAGAGTCCGTTAAAAAAGGAGCCCAAAGAACAGTATCCGCCGATGCGGTAAAATCCACATTCTGCGCCCATCCGTTCGCTTGCATGATGCGTATCCGCTGCATTTCCAATGTAGTAACACTTCCTTTTTCCGGATATACATATTCATCTTCCAGTTTTCCAAAACCATGTCCAATCGCTTCATGTACCAATACTTGCCGGAAATATTCACTCTCCAGACTTTCAATGACCGGACAATAAGCAATGGAAAACTCTATAAACTTACCATTTCCATCCTGATATCCGAAATAAGTGGTACCCGCATAAGCAGAAGTATTTAACACCACTACCGCCAAGCAGTTTTTCCTTTTTTCTTCTTTTAATACCTTTCCCACATACACTTGTACAGAAGCATCATCACCCGTAATCGTTGTACTATTTCCACCTGTCAGCTTACAACTGAAGGCTGTCTTATATCCCATGCCAAAATCATTATTTTCAGATACCGCATTAATCATATACACGTCAAAATATTCTCTCAGAGATTTCACGGGTTCTTCAGTAAACAGATTCTCCATAGTTTTTTCCATAACGCTCCGATAAGTTCCATTAGCCAATTCCTGGTCCACGAAACCATCCCCCATCAACACAATTGGAATACCATCCCCTTTAGTATGCTGCTGCAAAGTATCTATTTTACCGTCTTCTGAGTAATCAACTGACTCAAGCACTTGTCCTCCTAGCTGAGATATTTTAACCGTAGCTAGTTCTTTCTGCACTCCATCTTCTTCTTTAATAAAAAGTAAATAGGCCGACCGTGACATTCCTCCCCTATTAGGAGCAGCATTCAATGTCACCTCTTGTGTTTCAGTCGTTGCTGAACGAGAAGAGCTTTCTTGCCTCAACCAGCTTCCTGGCTCCGAAGATGTATATACTTTCAGTTTTTCCGCTTCTACATTCGTCTCGAAACGGATAGTAAACATACCTCCATCGACATCCACAAGATACTCATCTTTTTCGGGAAGCACATAATCACCAATCTCTTGGAAAACGGATATTTCGCAAACTTCATCTCCCGAACTTAACTTTACTTTTGCTTCTCGTAACTTATTTGTATTGTTCTCAAAAATAGCTGTAACTTTTACTTGTCCTTCCCCAGCTTCACCCGATAAGGGAGACAAACTTAACCACACCGCATCTGTCGTAACATTCCATGTGCCAAAACTTGTAAATAAAATAATAGCCTCGTCCCCTACTACCGACTGCAGGGTTACACTTTCTGTCACATTTTCAAAAGAAGTCACTTCCATCTCTTTATGGCAAGAGACTAACAACATCAGAAAAACGAAACTAAGGTTAAACAATATAGTTTTTTTCATACAGTATAATTAAGTCATTCAAAAGTTTTCAAACGGGTAGACCTCCTGAGAAATTCTTACAAAAACAAGACAGGATTACAAAGAGATTTCCATCCTGCAAATTGACAGTTATCTCTTTGTAATCCTGTCCAAAGAAGCTAAATCACGTTTACTTATCCAAGAAATGAAATCAGTACACCAGCTGCCACAGCCGATCCGATTACACCCGAAATGTTACTTGCCATACAATATTGCAACACGTGGTTCTTCGGGTCATATTTCAAGGCAATTTCATTGGCTACACGACTGGCCATTGGCACAGCGCTAAGACCGGTTGCTCCAATCAACGGATTAATTTTCTTTTTCGTAAACAGATTGAATATCTTTACGAAGAAAATACCACCTGAGATTGAAAGTGCAAAAGCTAAGAAACCACCTATTACGATACCGATAGTCGTCCAGTTCAGGAAAGCATCGGTAGTCATGGTTGCACCAACTGAAATACCCAGGAAAATAGTAGCCGCATTCATAATGCTGTTAGATGCGGCATCAAACAAGCGAGAAGTATTGCTACCGATTTCCTTCACCAAGTTACCGAACATCAGCATACCAATCAAAGGCACTGCACTTGGCACGAACAAGGCCACGATGGTAGTACATGCAATCGGGAAAATAATTTTCAAAACACGCAGATTCTTGATTTCCGTTTTTGAAGGGTATTTCTTTTCCTGTTCCTTCATGTTGATGGACAGCTCTTTCTTTGTACACCACAAACGTACGACGAGCGGCACGATAACTGGTACCAACGCCATATAAGAATAGGCCGCAATGGCAATCGGACCTAATAAATGCGGAGCCAGCTTGATAGTAGTGAAGATAGCTGTCGGACCGTCGGCACCTCCGATGATACCCAAAGAAGCAGCTTCCTTGGGAGTAAAGCCCATCAAAATAGATACCAGCAATACGGCAAAGATACCCAGCTGAGCAGCCGCACCGAAAATAGACAGACGAAGATTACGCAGCATCGGACCAAAATCGGTCAGTGCACCTACTCCCATGAATATAATCGGCGGAAGGAATCCCGTCTTAATCAACATATAATAAATGAAGTTCATCAGTCCCAGTTCATGTGCAATTTCATGAAGCGGCATTTCCCAGATGTTCTTCATCACACCGTTCACCATGACCATTCCATTTTCATCGGCCTGCACTACCCCCATATCACCGCCCGGGAAGTTGGCCAGCAACACCCCGAAAGCGATGGGTACCAGCAGCAACGGTTCGTACTGCTTCTTGATACCCAGATAGAGCAAGACGAAAGCAATGGCATACATGATGAGAAACCGCGGGTCAGCAGCAATGTTGCTGAAAGCGGTCATATCATATAATCTTTCTAATATCTCTTCCATTACAAAATCTTCATTAATACATCATCTTCTGATACGGAGTCACCGGAATTTGCACAGATAGCAGTGATGGTTCCACTAAACTCAGCACGGATGGCATTGTAAGTTTTCATGGCCTCTACGTAGCAAATCACATCTCCCTTGTTCACCTTGTCACCCACTTTCACCGGAGTTTCCTGTGCACTCTTCGTCAGGAAGAATTTACCTTCCAGCGGAGAAAGCACTTCTTTTCCTTCACCAGCCGGAGCTTGAGCAGCCGGAGCTGCTTCAGCAGGCTGATTCTGTGCAGAAAGTTTAGACGGATTGACATCGCCAAAGGCTACAGTTACACGATAAGCCTGACCGTTTACGTCTACTGTCAAGACTTTAGTCTGGTCATTAGCCATGTGGATCTCTTCCTTGGCTTCACGGCGTTTCTTCACATCTTCCAGGAAGTCAGCTTTTGCCTTTCCACTCTTATAGGCTTCATACTGAGCCGGATGCATGGCATATTCAAAGAGCTCTTCATCATCCTGTCCGGTTTCCCATTTCTTTTCCCACATCATCTGACGGTATTTTTCCAACTGATCAGGATAGTTGTCCTGTGGGTTGCCTGTGAAGAACTTACGGCCTTCACGTTCAGCTTTTTCCACAATTTCAGGAGCCAGTTTGCCAGGCAATTGTCCGGCTTTTCCCAAAATCATGTCCCAGATATCGTCGGCAATCATTCCCCAGCGTTCCTTGCCTTTTTCCAGCTGAATGACATTCATCATGGCCAGGTTCTTCACATATTGGCTGAACGGAGTTACCAGACACGGATACCCCACACGCGGCCATACGTATGCTACCTCATCAAACAGTTTAATCAGCAGTTCATCCTGAGTCATGAACGGCAAATTGCGTTTTGCCTTATACTTGTTGATAGATTCCAGGTTAGTATCCAAATCGGCCATCAAGCTACCCATCATACCACCCGGAAGTCCCGGTCCAATCAGCAAAGAGTTCATCAGACGGTTTTTCGGACTGATATACAATCCCAGGAAATCATCCATAAATTCCTGAATCAGGGAACGTACCTTCATATAGGCCTGCATATTGATTTCAGGCACCTTGAAGCCGGCGTCCTTCAACATGGCCTGTACACTGATCACGTCTGCATGTCCGGTACCCCATGACAACGGGTCCATACCTACATCCACATAATCACATCCAGCCTTGCACACTTCCAGAATAGAAGCCATATTAAAGCCCGGGCCTGCATGAGAGTGATACTGAATCGTAATATCTTTGATTTTCTTGATACCTGCCACCAGCTTACCCAGGAATACCGGACGACCAATACCCGCCATATCCTTGATACAGATTTCATCACATCCTGCATCAATCAGCTTCTTGGCCATATCCAGATAATACTCTACGGTATGAATCGGAGAATAAGTGATGCAAAGACAGCACTGAGAAATCATGCCGGCATCATGTGCATAACCGATGGAAGGAATAATATTGCGTACATCGTTCAATCCACAGAATGTACGGGTAATGTCTGTACCCTGAGCCTTCTTTACTTTATAGAACAACTTACGTACGTCGGCCGGTACCGGACTCATTCGCAAACCGTTCAGCGCACGGTCGAGCATGTGTGTCTGAATTCCAGCTTCATGAAAAGGCTTCGTCCACTCACGGACAGCCTTGTTCGGATTTTCACCAAACAACAGGTTAACTTGTTCAAAACCTCCCCCGTTTGTTTCTACACGGGCAAAACACCCCATTTCGATAATGGCTGGGGCCACCTTCACCAACTGGTCTACTCGCGGTACGTATTTTCCGGCACTCTGCCACATATCACGAAAAACCAAACTAAATTTGACTTCTTTCTGTTCCATGACTAATACATGCGTGTTTTTCTAACAGATTACTGCAGTTTTTCTACTTTTATTACCTGACCTTTTCCGGCTGTCAATATATCCACAGCCGCCTTAATGGCATCCATTGCACCAGCATCGGTAGATGCACCTGTAGCAGCCACCTTCTTTTTGGGTGCTTCTTCAGGAGCAACTTTATTTACAATGGAAATCAGAAGCTGGCTTAACCAGATAACAATGAGCAGAATTACAAAGACTGTGACCATTCCGACCACCATCAGCAATAATCCTAATTCAATGTTTTCCATTTTTCAACTAATTAGAATATACATAAAAGACGCTCCCTGAAAAGCGATTCAGAGAGCGTCCCAAAAGTAGGAAATTCCATAAAGAACTACTACTAAAACTAGTTAAATATTTGATATTTTATTTATGTTATCCCCTTATTGCTTTCAAAATAATATCTCATCCAACGATTTGCGTTTCTTAGCTGACATTTCTTGTGCTTGGGCGTAACCCACAGGAATCAGCACTACCGGTTCCATAAAATCAGGCAGGTTAAGTACTTCCCGACACAGAGATACATCAAAATTACACACCCAGCAAGTGCCCAATCCTTGTTCCGTAGCAGCCAGACAAAGATGCTCTACAGCAATGGCCACATCAATATCTGCATGGTCTTTTCCGTCTGATTTACGGTGCCAGGATTCCTCATGATTCGCACAAGCTACTATCATACAAGGTACATTTTCTATCCACTCTCTTGGATAAGCCTTTTTCAGCTGTGACAGCCTGTCCGCATCCGTTATCACCGCAAATTTCCAGGGCTGAAAATTTACTGCTGAAGGAGCCAGACGTACACATTCCATTATGTAATCCAATTTTTCTTTCTCCACCGCACGGTTTTCATAATTCCGAACGGAGTGACGCATCTTTACTAATTCTAAAAAACTCATATTTTCTTCCATTACAATTTTATCTCCAAATTAAGTCCTAAAATATTCTGGCAACGCTTCACGTCATATTGGCGGCAATAATATACATCCAAAGCAGTTTTCCGGGAAAGAGGGCAACGCCCCCCCGAACGATAACGGACACGCGGCAGCGAAAAGAAAGCCTCGTCGCCTAGCGGCTGAAACGTTTCCACAAAAAAATAAGGATATGCTATCCAGTTTTCAGGTTCATAAGCCACTCTCAAACGCGAACGTAATTGCACCTCATTTGCTCCGCCAATAAATGTGTGTTGCAAAAGTTCCCGCCAGCCAAGCTTTATATTTCGTTTGGCCCCTGAAACAATAAAACCGGCTTGATAGCGATGTCCAACTTTCCATCCCGCAGTTCCACGGTCACGGTATTGTATTTCGTAATATCCTTTTAGTTGCATGAGGGGTAACACACGGTAATTCAGTCCGACATTCAAACGTCCCCGTTCCATTTCTTTTAAGCCATTTTGTGTCCGAGTTTGAAATGTTCCCCTAAACTTCACACGGGGATTAAGCTGCCAGCCTACCCGTACTCCCGTCCATGTAGCAAACTCACTATCCGTCATGGCATATCCCGGCAACGAGGGAATACACATCCCCCATACAATCAGCAGTAACACCCTTAATTTATGCAATATTTGTTTCATAAAACTCTATCCTGATAAATTGACAATGCAAGATATCAAGAAAATCCTGAATTTGCAAATGCAGAAGATGGTACATAACCATTTCAGCATTGTCTGTCGCAAAATAATTCAACCCAACTATCTTTCATCAACTATTTTCCTTTTTAGTACAGAAATAGTTTAATACTTTAATCAATGAATTCGTAGTTTTTTCTTGCCAATTCGTAGATTTCATTTGCTATTTAATACAAGAAAAAGCAATTTTGTGCACATCCATCATTTTACAGACATGAAACAAAGTATATTATTATTTCTTCTTATCCTCTTGATATCCGGGTGTTCCGAAAAGGAAATTGACCCCAGTTTCTCTTTGCAAGAAGAAACAAGTTCGATTACCCTAGCCTCAGCGGCTAATTCCCAAACAGTAATCAGCTTTACCAGTACGCGAGAATGGGAAGCAAATACATCCAGTGAATGGCTTTTGATTTCTCCTACTTCAGGGGAAGCCGGCACTTATCAACTGGCCTTGACAGCCTCCAGTAAAAATGACAGCAAAGACTCCCGTACAGCCATAGTAAATCTAGTTTCCGCAGGTCTCACCCAATCCCTTACCGTCACACAATCGGCCGCAGACTACGTAGAACCGGAACGGACGACTTATTATACTGAGGCGCAAGGAGGTTCACTACAAGTCAAGTTTACCACCAACCTCAGTGGGGACAAACTTGTTATTTATAGTACAGCCAACTGGCTTACACAATCGGCTGATAGTCGTACAGAGCAAGGCTATGTAGTCAATTTGACTGCTTTACCCAACGAAGATGAAAGGGAACGAACGGCCAATCTTTATTTTTGTAAAACAAACGGCCTGGAAGAGGAATTACTGAATAGTGTCACTATCATACAGGAAGGTACCAATACAAGCACATCGACTGATTATTCTGCCGACAGAACGGTACGTATTCTTCAACGTGCCACAGAAGGAAACGGACTCCCCATTGTATTGATGGGAGATGGCTTTTTGGACACTGAAATAGAAGACGGAACATACGATGAAGTCATGAATAAAGCCATGGAAAACCTGTTTACAGAAGAACCTCTGAAGTCTCTCCGGAATTACTTTAACATATATTCCGTAACGGCAGTTTCTCGCAGCAACAGATTCGAGGGTTATAACACCGCCTTTGGATGTCAAATGGCAGGAGGAATGAGCACCCTTATAACCGGAAATGATGAAAATGTAATAGATTATATACAATGTATAGAAAATATTGATTTATACGAAACGCTGGCAGTAGTCGTACTTAATTCTCCTTCGTATGCCGGAACTACATATTTCGGGTATTACAACGAAAATAACCAGGTAACCGAACTGGCCATAGCTTATTGCCCTATCATCTACGATCTGGAAAATGAAAGTTTCAGACAAGTACTGGTACACGAAGCGGTAGGTCACGGATTCGCTAAACTGGAAGATGAATACAGTTATGAACAAAACGGAAAAATTTCTTCCTCAGAAATCAGTAGTGTAAAAATGCTGCAAAGCTATGGATGGGCACAAAATGTGGATTTCACTCAGGATGAAAATACCATCCTGTGGTCTTCCTTCCTGAAAGACAGCCGCTATACTTCTGAAAGTATCGGTATTTATGAAGGAGCTTGCACGTATATGAGTGGCGTATATCGCCCTACTGAAGACAGCATGATGAATACCAATACCTGCGGATTTAACGCGCCATCACGTAAAGCCATCTACGATATGGTTATGAAAAGAGGAGAAAATCGGGAAACATCCTATGAAGAATTTACGGTATTTGACAAACAGAATCCTTCTGAGAGCCAAACCTTCAGACGTAATTCAGCCTCTACCAGCAGTAGCCGTCAGTTTGCACGCCCACATTTTGTCGGCAAGTCTGTCCACAAGTAAAACTTAAAAACGTCAATAGGTAAATAGAAAAATCCTTTAAAATGCACTATGTCTCTGCAAGCTGAAACGTAAGTTTCTCTATCGGAAGCCCAACATTCTCCCCTAGAAAAACCTACGTTTCACGAATGAAAGACATAAAAAACAACTAAATGAAGCAATAATCATGCAAGGACATCTTAATAAAAGGACCTGTTATAAAAAACCTGAAGTAATTTACTTCAAACAAAAACGCCCTGAGTCTGTGACAGATACAGGGCGTTGCTTTTTTATTTTTCGTTTATATTTTTATCCAGCCATCAGCAAGACAAGCAGCTGTGCTGTCAGGATACGCAAAAACATGGTCAACGGATAAACGGTTGAGTAACCTACAGCCGGCGCATCGTTTCCTGCAATCTGATTGGCGTATGCCAAGGCAGGAGGGTCTGTATTACTACCGGCAATCAAACCCATCAACGTGAAATAGTTCACCCGGTGATGCCAGCGGGCAATAATACCGGTAATAATCAACGGTATGAAAGTAATCAGAAAACCGAGACCCACATACAACACGCCATCACCTTCTACTACCATCTGCACAAAGTTCTCGCCGGCCTTGACTCCTACACTTGCCAAGAAGAGCACCAGTCCCACTTCACGAAGCATCAGATTGGCACTCATGGTGGTGTAAGTTACCAGTTTCACTTTATGTCCGAAACGTCCAATCAGAATAGAAATAATCAGCGGACCACCAGCCAGACCTAATTTGACCGGAGTCGGCATGCCCGGAATAGCAATAGGCAAACTTCCGAAAAGGATACCGCAAAGAATACCGACAAAAATAGTTACAATGTTCGGATGGTCCAGACGACGCAACTGGTTACCCAGCAAGTTAGCCACACGTTCGATGGCATCCTGCGGACCAACTACCATCACACGGTCGCCCACCTGCAAGCGAAGCTGACGAGCGGCAAACAAGTCCATACCCGAACGGTTAACACGTGTCACGTTAACTCCATACATACTGCTGAAATGAAGTTCTCCCAGCGTCTTTCCGTTGATATTCGGCTGTGTCACCAAAATACGGCGAGACACCATCGGTTTGTCCTGCTGGTTAGTGGCATCCCAATCCTGTTCGATTTTCGGACCAATGAAGGCCATGATAGCTTCTGAGTCATCTTCCGCACAAACCAGGAACATACGGTCCCCCAGGCGAAGCACCGTATTGGCATTCGGCGTAATCATGTGACCGTCCTGAATAATACGCGTACATACAAAGTCACGTGCCAGGAAGTTCTGCACCTGCGACAACGTCTTACCGCTCAGCGCCTCATTCTGCACTTTCAGCGAGATAGTATAAGGCTTCATGTGCGGATTGGCTTCTTCCTCTTTCTGAATCTCGTCGCTATCACGCTGCACATCTACCCGGCAGATATAGCGGATAATAATCATGGAAAGAATAATACCCATCACACCCAACGGATAAGCACAGGCATATCCCATGGCAATTTCAGGTCCCTGATAGTGCAACTGTTGCAAAGCTTCATTCGCCGCACCAAGTCCCGGAGTATTGGTAACCGCTCCACACAGGATACCCACCATCATCGGAATGTCTACTCTGCCTTGCAAAGCAAAGTACAGAATCAATGCTACGGCAATATTCAGGAACACAATTCCCACTGCCAGCAGGTTTAATGTAATACCTCCCCGTTTAAAAGAAGAAAAGAATGAAGGACCGACCTGAAGTCCGATACAGAAGACAAAAAGAATCAGTCCGAAATCTTGCACGAAAGAAAGGATGGCAGGATTTCCAGTAAAACCGAAGTGTCCAGCCAAGATTCCTACGAACAAGACGAATGTAACTCCCAGCGATATGCCGAAGAATTTAATTTTTCCCAACAGTACCCCCGCCGCAATTACAAAGGCATACAATGCCACTATATGCGCTATCGAGTTGGGATTCGTCAATAAATCTTGTAGCCAGTTCATAGATATTAAATTTGTTTATTCAGGGGGCAAATATAACCAATTAAAAATAATAGGGCAAACTTTTCTTTCTTTTTTCATTCCAACCTTCTCTCTGATGTATTCCGTACACTCTTTTCCCGTCCAAAAGCCCTCAGTGCCCTCTACGCACGTTTAATGTTTTTAGCTTTCTATAGCTATAAAAAAGGGGTAATGTGGAATAAACAAGCGGAAAATTTGTATATTTGCCCATGCAGGCTACAACCTGTGTGATAATTTTAAATCTGAATATCAACCCAAAAACACTAATTCACTATGGCAGATAGTAAAGAAAAACTCTTTTCAGATTTTTCGCCCGTGTCCACACAAGAATGGATGGACAAGATTACGGTAGATTTGAAAGGAGCCGATTTTGAGAAGAAGTTGGTATGGAGAACCAACGAAGGTTTCAAAGTGAAACCATTCTACCGTCAGGAAGATTTGGAAGGATTGAAAACCACAGAGGGACTTCCCGGACAATATCCCTACATCAGAGGCATCAAGAAAGACGATAACACTTGGTTTATCCGTCAGGACATTACCGTAAACGATGCGGCTGAAGCCAACGCCAAAGCCCTTGATATATTAAATAAAGGTGTAGACTCACTCGGATTCCATATCAAAGCCAAAGAACTCAATGCAGAATACCTCGATACTTTGCTGAAAGACATCTGCTGCGAATGTGTGGAACTGAACTTCTCTACCTGCCAGCGTCATACGCTGCAACTGTCACAACTGCTGGTAGCCTATTTCCAGAAAAAAGGATATGCACCTGCAAAGCTGAAAGGCTCACTCAACTTCGACCCTATCAGCAAAATGATGCAAAAAGGAAAAGATGTAAGCGCTGTCATTGCCACGGGTAAGGAACTGGTGGAAACACTGGCCGCATACCCGCATTTCCGTTGCATTGCCGTGAACTCTGTACAGTTGAACAACGCCGGAGCCTACATTTATCAGGAATTAGGATATGCACTGGCATGGGGAAATGAATACCTCAACCAGTTGGTAGAAGCAGGCGTTCCAGCCGCACTGGCTGCCAAGAAAATCAAATTTAACTTTGGCATCAGCTCTAACTACTTTATGGAAATCGCCAAATTCCGTGCCGCACGTATGCTATGGGCTGACATCGTAAAACAATACGCACCGAAATGCCCTCGTACGGACTGCAAGAATACAGGAGCCGACGGCACTTGCTACTGTGCCTGCAAGATGGTGGCCCATGCAGAGACATCCAATTTCAACCTTACTTTGTTTGATGCACACGTGAATTTGCTCCGTACGCAAACTGAGGCCATGAGTGCTGCCATTGCCGGAGTCAACTCCATCACGGTATCTCCATTCGACAAAGCCTATGAAACACCAGACGATTTCTCTGAAAGAATTGCCCGCAACCAGCAGTTGCTGTTGAAAGAAGAATCACACCTGAACCGTATCGTTGATCCGGCTGCAGGTTCTTATTATATTGAAAATCTGACTGTAGCCATTGCCAAACAGGCTTGGGATCTCTTCCTTTCTGTTGAAGAAGCAGGAGGTATGTTGCAGGCTGTCAAGGCAGGAAGCATTCAGGAAGCTGTAAACCAAAGCAACAAAGCCCGTCATGAAGCGGTTTCCAAACGTAAAGAAATCCTGTTGGGAACCAACCAGTATCCGAATTTCAATGAACTGGCAGGCGACAAACGTCCGCTGGATGGATGCAAGAAATGCGGTTGCGATGGAGAAGCACACGAAGAAGAAGGCACTCTGGCCAAACTGGAAACCGCACGTGCAGCCAGCGAATTTGAAGCTCTTCGACTGGAAGCTGAAAATTCAGGCAAACGGCCGAAAGCTTTCATGCTGACCATCGGTAACCTGGCCATGCGTCAGGCTCGTGCACAGTTCTCATGCAACTTCCTGGCTTGTGCAGGCTATCAGGTTATTGACAACTTAGGATTTGCCAGCGTAGAAGAAGGAATTGAAGCAGCCATGAAAGCACAGGCAGACATCGTGGTAATCTGCTCCAGCGATGATGAATATGCGGAATATGCTATCCCAGCCTTCAAGGCACTCAACGGACGTGCTATGTTTATCGTAGCCGGCGCTCCAGCTTGCATGGAAGAACTGAAGGCTGCCGGCATCGAAAACTTCATTCATGTGCGTTGCAACGTACTGGAAACCTTACGCGAATACAACAGCAAACTCTTATCCTGAATTGAATTATGAGACAGAATTTCAAACAAATCGATATATTTGCCGGTTTCCATCCGCAGAATGGCATGGAATGGCAGAAAGAAAATGGCATTACTGCCAACTGGAAAACACCTGAACAGATTCAGGTGAAACCTGTATATACGAAAGAAGACCTGGAGGGTATGGAACACCTGAACTATGCAGCCGGTATTCCTCCTTATCTTCGTGGCCCGTACTCTATGATGTACACCTTCCGCCCGTGGACTATCCGTCAGTATGCCGGATTCTCTACCGCCGAAGAATCCAACGCATTCTACCGTCGTAACCTGGCTTCCGGTCAGAAAGGATTGTCAGTAGCTTTCGACCTTCCGACACACCGTGGATACGACCCTGACCATCCGCGTGTAGTGGGCGACGTAGGTAAAGCCGGTGTATCTATCTGTTCACTAGAAAACATGAAAGTGCTTTTCGACGGTATTCCTTTGAACAAGATGTCTGTTTCCATGACTATGAACGGTGCGGTACTTCCTGTCATGGCATTCTACATCAATGCCGGACTGGAACAGGGTGCCAAACTGGAAGAAATGGCCGGAACCATCCAGAACGATATTCTGAAAGAGTTCATGGTGCGTAACACCTATATTTATCCGCCTGCCTTCTCCATGAAGATTATTTCTGACATCTTTGAATATACTTCTCAGAAGATGCCGAAATTCAACTCTATCTCTATTTCGGGATACCACATGCAGGAAGCGGGTGCCACCGCCGACATTGAACTGGCTTATACACTGGCCGATGGATTGGAATACCTTCGTGCGGGAGTGGCTGCCGGCATTGACATTGACGCTTTTGCTCCGCGTCTGTCGTTCTTCTGGGCTATCGGTATGAACCACTTCATGGAAATAGCCAAGATGCGTGCCGCACGTATGCTGTGGGCCAAAATTGTAAAACAGTTCAATCCGAAGAACCCGAAATCACTGGCACTGCGTACACACTCACAGACTTCAGGATGGTCACTGACCGAACAGGACCCGTTCAACAACGTAGGACGTACCTGTATCGAAGCCATGGCTGCTGCATTAGGACATACGCAGTCACTACATACCAATGCATTGGACGAAGCTATTGCCCTTCCGACCGACTTCTCGGCGCGTATTGCACGTAATACTCAGATTTACATTCAGGAAGAAACGCAGATTTGTAAAAATGTGGACCCGTGGGGCGGTTCTTACTACGTAGAAGCGTTGACCAACGAACTGGCTCACAAGGCTTGGGAACACATTCAGGAAATCGAGAAACTGGGCGGTATGGCCAAAGCCATCGAAACCGGTATTCCCAAAATGCGTATCGAGGAAGCTGCTGCACGTACTCAGGCTCGTATCGACTCGGGTGAGCAGACTATCGTGGGTACAAACAAGTATCGTCTGGAAAAAGAAGACCCGATTGATATTCTGGAAGTGGACAACACTGCCGTACGTCAGGAACAGATTGAGAACCTGCGCCGTCTGAAAGAAGGCCGTAACCAGGCTGAAGTGGACAAGGCATTGGACGCTATTACGGAATGCGTACGCACTGGCAAGGGTAACTTGCTGGAACTGGCCGTAGAAGCCGCTCGCGTACGTGCCACACTGGGGGAAATATCTGACGCCTGCGAAAAAGTCGTAGGACGTTATAAAGCAATTATCAGAACAATATCAGGCGTGTATTCATCAGAAAGTAAAAAGGATGCAGATTTCGCACGGGCTTGCGAACTGACCGAAGAATTTGCGAAGAAAGAAGGCCGTCGTCCGCGTGTCATGATTGCCAAGATGGGACAGGACGGACACGACCGTGGTGCCAAGGTAGTAGCTACCGGATTTGCGGACTGTGGTTTCGACGTGGATATGGGCCCGTTGTTCCAGACTCCGGAAGAAGCCGCCCGCGAAGCAGTAGAAAACGATGTTCATGCAGTGGGAGTTTCTTCATTGGCTGCCGGACACAAGACATTGATTCCGCAAATCATTGCCGAATTGAAACGTCTGGGCCGCGAAGATATTCTGGTCTTTGCAGGTGGTGTCATCCCGGCACAGGACTACAATTTCTTGTATAAAGCCGGTGTAATGGCTATCTTTGGTCCGGGTACTTCCGTGGCTAAATCAGCCTGCCAGGTAATGGAACTGTTGTTAGAAGCAGAAGAGGAATAAAATAGTTCGACACCCCCAATTACATGATTTCGAGTAATAACAAAGCCCGGGCTCAGAAAAGTCCGGGCTTTTTATGTAAAACAAATTTCATACCGCAGAGATATCCAAAGAGGATACGATTATGTCAACTATCTGGAACTATCTTTTAATAAATTGTCGCCACTTATTTCCCTATCTTTACCGCCGTAAAAACAAACTAACTGAAAAATATCAATAAAATGAAAAGAAGTAATTATTTATGGTTATTGGGGACGTTATTCTGCACTATGCTCTGCTTTACTGCCTGCGGAGACGATGAAGACGGCATCTCCGGAGATGCAGAGAGTCTCATTGTAGGTGCATGGCAGTCCACAAGGACAAACGGTTACGAAATTGAGGATGGTGAAAAAGACCAGTGGGACGAGAAGTACACTGAGGATAAGTTTATTTTCAATGACAATGGAAGCGGAAGCCTTTACCGACGCAATTCCTTCAACTATTCCTTTAACTGGAGAATTTCGGGCAATAAGCTCATTTTGGACGAAGGAAGCGATGAAGAAGAACAATACACAATCTCCCAACTGAATGCCAACACCCTTGTACTAACACTGAATTACAAAGAAAAGGGTTACGAATACTACAGTCAGGATACTTACGAGCGCATCGGCAGCAATACTTCTAATGGCGATAAAGAAGAATCCACGGGCAAAGGCAGTGTAAAGATAACCAAGATCAGTGCCCAGAAAAAGACAACGACCGGCCTGCAAATAGAAGTCACCTTACAGACAAGCGGTGTCAGCGCCAGTGAAATAAAGAGTTTGGGAGTTATAGGCGGTCCTACCTCTGATGCGGAAGGTTCCCTCTATGCCTCTCTCGGTGGAGGACAGACATCTGGAACATGCAAGATTGTAGCCGGTCTCAAAAGCAAGACTACCTATTATATAAAAGGAGCACTTAAAACAACATCGGGCACAGTGTACAGTTCGATAAAAAGCGTCACCACTCCCTAAACAAAATAAAAACAACTTTTTCCCGTCACTATCTAAGCGCAAATTACACGGGCTTCACGGAAATAAAAAACGTGAAGTCCGTGTAATTTGTTTATTCACCACAGTGTTATCCGCTTACCATTGTGACGAGAAGAAAAATCAATTAAAATATTCAGGGAATTGCAAATATTTTCCTACTTTTGCAATGCATCTTTCTGCAGAAAGCCTTCGGGTGGTGTGGGAGATGTATTTATATAGAGAAGACGTTTACAATACGTTCGTTTTTCGTGTTTCGAAACTTCGCAACTTTTGACCCCTCGAAAAGCAACGCCAGAATAAGCGTCCTCCCGGTATGTGTTTATCCGACACGTGCGCACTTTCCTCACAAAGTGCGGCAATGTGTTGTACATATCGGCGTGGGCTTTCTGCGTTGCTCGTTCTCGAGGGGTGGGCAATGCGAAGGCCTGAAACACGGAACGGGCAAAGGTAAGATTCCCACGCTCTTTTGTATATATCTCTTATCTTTATCTATCCACAGGGACACATCGGGAATCTGTATGCTAATAAGGACAGGATGCCTATTCACATAGGACAACTCATCGAACAAGAATTTCGCCAACAAGGACGAAGTATTACATGGTTTGCAGCACAGTTGTGCTGTACACGCGCCAACGTCTATAAGATATTCCGAAAAGACAATATCGATGTACAAATGCTCTACCGTATTTCCCGCATACTGCACCACAACTTTTTCAAAGACTTATCGGAGGTTATAGTCATCCATTAAGCCGACCTCATACCGCATTGTATCCAAATAGGATACAATATAGTCAACTATCCGGAATCACCATTTAACGGACCTACTTTTTCTATTTGCATATTTTTGCAAATAAAAAAAATCAATTACAATGAGAAAATTATTAATTGCTGCAGCTGTGCTCTTATTTGCGTTTCATACGGAAGCTGCCAAAAAGCCGAAATTCGATTATTCCCTCGTGGTTGTACCCGAAGAAGGTGGTATTAAATTTGAAAAAATTACAGAAGACGCCGATGGCGTATTTTCAGAATTCCTTGTAGGAAAGACATCCAGTTTGTTCGGCTCCGTGAAAAAATCCACACTTGACTGGTGGGTGAATCCTCAAATCGCAGTATCGCCCGATGGAAAGAAAATCGGATACATCAATTACAAGAATAAGACCTCCAATATCATGATTAAAAGTGCATCAAAAGGTGGTTCGAGCGTTCAGCGCACTTTTCGGACTAACGTTGAGGACTTCACGTGGAGTTACGACGGCAAGACCCTTTGCTTCACGGAAGTGCGCGGCGGACATCACGGTATCTATCTCGTAAATGCAGAGCAAGGCTCCGTAGTACAACAAATTTCCAACAGCAACGAGAACGACTTGGGCGGTGTGCTCAGCAGAGACGGCAAAACCATATTCTTCCACCGTGGCGAAGGCATGTCTAGTTATAGTCTTTGGAGTTATGACCGCGAAACAAACCTCTTCTCCAACTACTCACGCGGAATGACTCCTTGCTTGATACCGGGCAATCCGCACACTATTTACTGCGGACGGTTTACAGATAATAAAGAAAGTGAAATCTGGCGCATCAACTTCGAGACGGGTGTAGAAGAAGTCATCCTCGCCCAACCCGGCAAAAGTTTCACTACGCCCCAATTGTCACCCGACGGAAAGTGGATTTTATGCACCGGCAGCAGCATATCCGAAAAAGAGCAAATAACCAACACGGATATATTCGTCATACGTACGGACGGTACCGGCTTTACACAACTCACTTACCATCCGGGCAATGACCTTTCTGCCATCTGGGCACCCGACGGGAAAAGCATCTACTTCCTTTCGCAGCGTGGCTCTGCCGACCGTATATACAATGTATGGAAAATGGATTTCAACTTGTAAGAACTTTTATAAACATAATAAATAAAGCAATGAAAAAATTATTCGTAACGGCCATCATAAGCATGGCATGTGTATTCGGCGCATCTGCGCAAAGAGCAAGCAGTTCTTCAACCAGTTTCTTCTCTACCGAGAAAGCAGACCAAGGCGTCACATGGGGAATCCGCGGCGGGCTCAATCTGTCCAACATGAAAATATCCGACGGTAGTAGCAGTGAATCCGCTGACAGCAAACCGGGATTCAACATAGGTGTCAGCGTAGATATTCCTCTTCTGCAAAGTCTATATCTGCAAAGCGGACTGTACTACACAACCAAAGGATATAAATATAGCGAAGAATACGACAGAGAGAAAGACGAAGTTAAAGTCACTCCCCAATATTTGGAACTTCCAATCATGGCTTCCTACCGTTATAACTTCAACGAAACAGTACAACTGCAAGTGAACTTCGGTCCTTACTTTGCATACGGGATAGGCGGAAAGGCCAAAGAAAGTTATGAATATAATGGTGATAAAGACGAGGATAAATATGACCTCTTCGGCAGCGATGGTTACCTGAACCGCTTTGACGCGGGTCTTGGCATCGGAGCCGGTGTCACGCTCAGCAAGTTCTTCGTAGGCATCAACTATCAGTTCGGTCTTGCCAATATAGCCAAAGACGCGCCAAACGACTACTCCATAAAAAACAAGAACTTCTCAATCAATATCGGTTATAATTTCTGAGAGAATGTAAAAGCAATTTCATAAGATTGCTTTAAAATACATTTAAGGCTCCTTTCAACACAGACGCTCACTTGGGAAGACTTCTCACCAAAAGAGGCAGTTCAACTGATGTGAAAGGAGCTCTTTTCCAACCTTTCAGACAAATCCCAGTACTTCCTAAGCAGTACTAGAGTACTTCCCTGAAAGTACTGCAGTACTTCCTTGACAGTACTACAGTACTGCCTTGGAAGTACTGAAAAATCATTTATAGGTAATCCAGCGAATCATTTCCTTGAAAGAAGGTTTCTTTCCATACATCAGAATTCCCACCCGATAAATCTTTCCGGCTATCCAAATCATGCCGAAAGCAGCAACGTACAGAATAACTACAGACAACATCGTTTCCCACACCGGTACATCGAAAGGCAGACGTACCATCATGACAATAGGTGAAGTAAACGGAATCATAGAGCACCAGATAGCCAGCGGTCCGTCGGGGTTATCGGAGCTGTAGATACCTGCATAGAGGGCAAAAATCAACAGAAGAACAATCGGCATCATAAACTGCTGAGAGTCTTCCTGCCCGTTGATGGCCGCACCGATAGCCGCAAATATGGATGCATACACCAGGTACCCTCCGATAAAGTTCAAGACAAAGAGTCCTCCCATCTTGGCCAGATTCAGTCCCTGAAGAGTAGCCAGCAAGCCAGATGCTCCTCCCATCAGTTCGGGCGAACTACCGGAGATTCCCCCGGCTACAGCCAACAATACGATAATCAACACCGCCCAGATAGCCAGCTGTGCCACACCGACCAGTCCGATACCGATAATTTTTCCAATCATCAACTGAAAGGGCTTGACAGAGGAAACGATGACTTCTACAATACGGTTAGTCTTTTCTTCCATCACACTCTGCATCACCATACCTCCGTATGACATCACAAACATATAAATCAGAAAAGTCAGTACCATACCAGCTGCCATAGCCGCTCCTGCATTGGATTCACTTTCGCTCCCGTCTTCTCCCCATTTTACCGTGCGGATATTCAATTTGCGGTTTACATCCTGCATGATAGAAGGCAACTGCGGAATGTCATAATGCAGCAGCTTGTCCTGACGCACCTGCTCGTCAAGCGTCTCACTCACTAGGCGCGAAAGACTGTTGGGTACTTCTTTCCGCGAATAAATCGTTACAGCCTCCGGATGCTCAGCCAGGTCGGCCTTGATTTCGACCACGGCATCAAACTGTGTGGAGTCACTTCGAAAAGAGGCTTCCATCTGAGGAACTCCCACAAAATGCCAGGATTCATCGTCTTTAAACTGGGGAAGGTATTTCATGGTGGCATCAATGACAGCTACCTGTTTCTGGTCTCCGCCCTTGACCGTAGACAACCACAACGGGACAAAAATAAGTGCCGCAAAAATGAACGGCATCAATATGGTAAGCAGGATAAACGACTTTTTGCTTACCCGGTTTATGAATTCACGCTGAATAATAATCCATGTCTTGTTCATAGCTGAAAGATTTTTTGATTAGATTTTCCCCTCTACCGTACGGATAAAGATATCGTTCATGGAAGGGATACATTCGGTAAACTTGCAGATTTCGCCCTGCGCACCTACAAGTGACAATAACTCAGAATTGGAAATGGAAGTGAGCTTCCGCAGTTTATAGTTTACCGTCTGCTCATCCTGCACCTCACTGCTGACAATTTCAAAGGCATCCGAATTCTGCAAAGACTTCGAAGACTGCATCGTCAGCTCATACTGATTGCTTTTATAACGTGAACGAATGTCCGTTACCGCTCCCTGCAGCACTACCTTTGAATGATTGATCAGTGCAATATGGTCGCAGATTTCTTCCACAGAAGCCATGTTGTGCGTGGAGAAGATAATGGTATGTCCTTCGTCTTTCAATTTCAGGATTTCTCTTTTCAGCAGTTCCGCGTTTACCGGATCGAAGCCTGAAAACGGTTCGTCGAAAATCAGCAGGCGGGGACGATGCAATACCGTAATGACAAACTGCACTTTCTGCTGCATACCTTTGGAAAGTTCCTCCAGCTTCTTATTCCACCAAGGCATGATTTCAAAGCGTTCAAACCAGTCGGTTAGTCTTTTCTTAGCCTCCTGACGGCTTAATCCTTTCAACTGTGCCAGATAGATGGCCTGTTCGCCCACCTTCATTTTTTTGTAAAGTCCACGTTCTTCGGGAAGATAGCCAATGGAATAAATATCTTCCGGGCGTGAGAGTCGTCCGTCAAACCACACCTCACCGGCATCGGGAGCTGTAATACGGTTGATAATACGAATCAATGTGGTCTTTCCTGCCCCATTGGGTCCCAGCAAACCAAATACCTGTCCTTCGGGCACCGTGATGCTTACTCCATCCAGCGCCGTATGGTTGGCATAACGTTTTATGACCTGTCGTGTTTCCAAAAAAGAATCATTCATGTCGTTACTTATTAAAAATTGAACATTTAAAAGATATAAGTTTCACAAAGTTATCAATTTCATTCAAAGTAAAGAAAATTGTTCCAATTTTCTGCATAAAAAGCAGGAAAGAAAAACGTAAAGACGTTTCACTTGAAACACAAGTGCATTTGAAGTAAAACACAAGGACGTTTGATTCTAAACGCAAGTACATTTGGGATTGAACGTAAGGGCATTTTGAAAGACAAGGAAAAACAGCCCTTCAGGGAGGGAAAAATCTGTCAAGCAAGTGCATGGAAACGACATAAAAAAAACGGAAATGCCCGCAGTGATTGCTCAGGCATTTCCGCAACAATTTCCAATATAATACAAAAGCTTACAGGAAGAATTTAAAGACAAAGATAAAGGCCAGAATATACATGGCCGGTGTAAGCTTCTTGGTATGTCCGCACAACAGATTAATCAAGACGTAACTGATCATTCCCAACACGATTCCATCGGAAATGCTGTAAGCCAGAGGCATGAAAATGATGCAGATAAACGCCGGAATGGCTTCTGAATAATCCAGGAAATCGACTTTCTTCACAGAAGACATCATCATCAGACCTACCAGAATCAACACGGGAGCCGTAGCTGCACCCGGTACTGCCAAAAAGAACGGAGCCAGAAACAATGACAGAAGGAAGCACACTGCCGTAACAAAAGAAGTCAGTCCACTACGTCCGCCTTCGCCCACTCCGGAAGCACTTTCCACGAAGGTGGTAATGGTACTAGTACCCAGCATGGCACCGGCTGTTGTTCCGATGGCATCCACCAAAAAGGCTTGCTTCAGGTGAGGAATCTTTCCATCTTTTGTCACCATTCCGGCCTTTGTGGTCACTCCGACCAACGTACCGATGGTGTCAAACATATCTACAAACAGGAAAGTAAACACTACAATCACCATTTCCTTTGTAAAGATATGCTCCCACTGGAACTGGAAGAAAATGGGTTCAATAGAAGGAGGAGTGCTCAACACGCCATCCAGATGCGTCAATCCCATAGGAATACCGATGACAGTCGTCAGCAAGATTCCTATCAGCAAGGCTCCACGAACTTTCTTCACCAGCAAGATGGAAGTAATCAACAGGCCGATAATGCCCAGCAAGGCCGAACCGGAAGTAATATTTCCCAATGAAATCAAGGTCGCATCGTTATTCACAATGATACCGGCATTCTGCAAACCGATGAATGCAATGAACAAGCCGATACCTGCACCAATGGCATTGCGAAGGCTCAAAGGTAATGCATCTACGATTTTTTCACGCAAATTGGTTACCGTCAGCAGAATGAATATGATTCCTTCCAAAAGTACAGCCGTCAGAGCAAACTGCCAGGTATAGCCCAGCGTAAGACAAACGGTATAGGCAAAAAACGCATTCAACCCCATTCCCGGTGCCAGTCCGAAAGGCAATTTGGCATAAAAGGCCATCAACAGTGTAGCAAAAGCCGAAGCGATGACTGTCGTCGTGAAAAGCGCTCCCTTGTCCATACCTGTAGCCGCCAGAATGTTGGGGTTGACAGCCAAAATATAGGCCATGGTCAGAAAGGTCGTGATTCCGGCCAAGATTTCCGTACGCACACGCGTTTCACGAGGGTTAAAACCGAATAATTTTTCCAGCATTTTCATTTTATAATCGCTTTAAATGATTCAACCGGTTTAGAAAGACCACTTCATGGCCAGCGTCGGGATGAAATAGAATCCGTTACGATCGGCAAAATCCGTACTCAATTCCCATTCTGTACCTACACTCAGGTTCAAGTCTTTGTTTACATGCTTGAACTTATTCAGGTTTACCCAGAACTGCGGTTCGCTGATGAATACAAAGTCATGGTTATTTCCATCTACATCCGTATGTTTTTCACGCCAGAAATCCGCAAATCCGCTGAAAGTAAATTTTTCTTTGCAGAAATTCAGGGTCCATGTACCTGTCAACTGAAAGTTATGCGGTTTCTCATTCTTCTGAATATATTTATACAGCACCTGTACGCCGAATACCTTGGAAAAATCACTGCTGTTCCATGAGTAGGTAGCACCTCCCAGGAAGGCATTGTTGATATAATTCAACCCTCCGTTGTATTCTACATGTGCAGAAACAGGAGCCTTCCAGAATTTCAGTTCACGGCTGATTTCCCAATAAGCAGATGACACTCCTTTGTCTGTATAATCCATATCGACAAAGAAATAAGTGCTACCCCACTTGTCTGCCTTGAACATCTCGACCGTTGTAGTCACCCATGGACGTTCGTCCAATGACTTATACAAGGCACGACCAAGGTCATAATGCAACTGAATGTTCTGAGCCATCACTTTTCCTGCGCATACTGAAAGAAGAATAAACGCAAAAAGAAATAATTTTTTCATTTTAATTTAACGTACTTTTAATGGTTTTTAAAATCGGCTGCAAAATTACATAAAAAAGCGGTATAAAAACAAAGAACTCGTTATCTTTGCTCTTAAAGAGCATAAATAAGAAGCCATGAAAAAACTGTTTATCATTCTATTGATGTGTGTGATAGGCCTGGGAGCAAAAGGCCAGGTATCTCAAGAAGCCTTCCGCCAATGGCACGGAGACAAATATTCCATGTTTATCCACTTCGGACTTTACTCACAATTAGGCGGGGTATGGCAGGGTAAACAGGTGCAGAATGGATACAGTGAACAGATTCAGGCTTTTGCCCCAATTTCCAAGAAAGACTACGAAAAAATTGCCAGCCAGTTTAATCCGACGCAGTTTAATGCTGATTCCATTGCCGTACTGGCAAAAAAGGCGGGAATGCATTCCATTATCCTGACCAGCAAACATCATGACGGCTTCTGCCTGTTCAAAACGGCTACTACTTCCTTCAACTCATACGATGCAACTCCATGCAAACGGGATTTCGTGAAAGAAATGTCGGAAGCTGCCCGCCGTCATGGACTGCGGTTCGGACTGTACTATTCGCTTATCGACTGGCACTATCCGTATGCATCGCCCATGTCACCTCATAATGCTGACTTTATTACAGAAGCACACCATGCTTTTTCGAAAACCCAACTGAAGGAACTCCTTACCAATTATGGAAAGATTTCCGAACTCTGGTTTGATATGGGGGCAAACACCCCGGCACAAAGTAAGGAATTGTATGAACTCGTATACCAATACCAGCCCGACTGCATGGTGAGCGGACGCCTGGGAAACGACCAGTATGATTTCTGCGTAATGGCCGACAATGACTATCCGGATAAAACCCTTCATGCTCCCTGGCAGAGTGCCGCATCCATGTTCGATGAGACTTGGGGATACAGAGCATGGCAGGACCGTGGAAACATAGAAAGCAAAGTACGCGAAAAAACTCGAAGCCTGATTAATGTGGTTTCCAGAGGAGGAAATTATCTGCTGAACATCGGTCCGAAGGGAAACGGAGCAGTAGTTGACTTTGAGAAAGAAGTGTTGGAACAGATGGGCGACTGGCTTTCCCGCTATGGCTACGCTGTATATCAGACAGAGGCTTCTCCTTTTCAGGAAGAGTTTACATGGGGAGAAGTGACACGCAAAGACAATCACCTGTACTTGTTTCTCTCTGGGAAATATCCGGCAGATGGAAAAATTACCCTGCAAATGCCCGGCTATCTTCTGCAGAAAGGAGACGGGAAAATGGCTACTTACCTGCAATATGGTGACGAGGTAGTATTGACCGTACCGGCCTCAGCCTATAAGGACAAACAAATACACGTATTAACTCTTTCCTTCGATAAAAAGATTGAACCGTTCCCTGGAAAGACCATCAGAAATGCCATACTTACTCCGCGTAATGCTACACCGCAATACAGCTATTCCTGCTTTGACTACTATACGAATTACCGTAGCATTACGGGCTACAGTTGGAATTTCGAACAACTTCTGTTGAAACAACTAGAAATTATCTATACTTCGCAGGAGGCCGGAAGAGAAATAGACCTGATATTAGATGGAAAGACCTACTCCGTAACATTAGATAAAGGAAAAGAGATAAAAGAAACTGCTTTTTCAGGTACCACTTGGGGAGATACCTATGTATGTGGCCCCGGCAGTGGAGTGTTCCACTCAGCAGAGAAACTGGATGCAGACTTACAGCATGCGCCTGTTTCAGGTAAATCATGGATCAAAACAGATAAAGACAGTGACAAGGTTTCCTGCCCGATTCTATCCAGCTATTATGTGATGCGAGAAATAGACTCCCCGCGTTCACAGCATATTCTGGCGGAAATTGGTGCCGGAAATGGAATGGAGGTCTACCTGAACGGAAAACTCATAGCCAAGCATCTGAACCCGTATCGCACGAAGTTCCGCACGGAAAAAGTGATTCTTCCACTGAAGAAAGGAAAGAATCAGGTAATCCTTCGCAGTTATAACCGTTTTGAAGACGAAACGGCTTATCTGTTGCGTCCTGCCGAGGAACAGAAAGCCTACCGTCAGGATTTCATCATACCGGATGCGGTAAACGGAAAAGAGCATAGCCTCACTATAAAACCACACAATCCCTCTTCCCCGCACACAGATGCTGAATTATTCAACCTGCGTATCCGGTTAAGAAGGATTGCGATGTAAACAGTCAAAGAGGTTAATATACCTCTTTGGCTACCTTATATACACTGTCGGATGCCATGAATGTGTAAAAGTGCAGGCCCGGAACTCCGTGTGCCAGCAAATCCTTACACTGTGCCTTGCACCATTCCACTCCTACAGCTTTCACTTCTTCGTCCGTCGTACATTTACGAAGTTCAGAAGCAAAGGCTTCAGGAATGTCTGTGCGGAACACTTTAGGCAATACGTTCAACTGATTCTTAAATACCACAGGCTTGATTCCCGGAATAATGGGTACGTCAATACCTTCCTGACGGCAACGCTCTACGAAAGCATAGTATTTCTCGTTGTCGAAAAACATCTGTGTCACCACATAATCAGCCCCATTGCGTACCTTTTCTTTCAAGTAGAACAGATCGGACTCCATATTAGGAGCTTCTTCATGCTTTTCCGGATAACAAGCCATACCATAAGAGAAAGGTGTTTCAATGCCTTCTATCTTGGAGCCATTCAGTCCAATACCCTGATTAAAACGGTTCACTTGTTCCTGCAAATCGGTGGCATGCTCATGGTACAGACACAAATCTTTTTCTGCAATGTCCAGCGGCTTGGAATCTCCTCTCAGCAGCAACAAGTTGTTAATGCCTAAGAAATTCAAGTCGAGCAAAGCATATTCCGTTTCCTCCTTCGTAAATCCCTTACAGATAATATGAGGTACCGCTTGAATGCCATACTTATTCTGAATGGCAGCGGCGATGGCTACCGTTCCGGGGCGCTTGCGTACCGTAGTCTTCTTCAGGTTTCCGTCGGGCTGCGGCAAATATACTATCTCACTGTGATGTGAAGTGATGTTGATGTACTTAGGGTCAAACTCCCTCAACTTATCAATGATATGATATACTTTTTGTATACTGTTTCCCTTTAACGGTGGCAAAATCTCAAAGGAAAACACGGGTTCCTTACTATTCTTTATCAAATCTATTACTTTCATAGTGCATTTGTATAATTTATCGGCAAAGATACAAGCAAAAGTGCTATCCACCAACAATCGGAAGATATTTAGAAAAAACGGACTGTTTTTCCCATTAAAGACGGATAGAATTAGAATAATATTCTATGTTCTATTCTGTTTATGGAATAAATACATAGAAAAGGCTTTCCCGCTCCTATATGTGCAGTCCATAGTCATGCTTCACTTCATCCATGACAAACATGCTTTCCAACGAACCCAGACTGTCAATTGTACCCAGTACATTAATAATAAACTCCTGATAATATTTCATGTTCGGGGCATGGATTTTCAGCAAGTAATCGTAACTTCCGGAAATGTTATAGCACTCCGTAACTTCCGGAATGTTCTGAATGATACGGGTGAACTCCATGGCTATATCTTTATTCATCCGGCGCAATTTGACATTGCAGAATACCACAAATCCCTGATTCAGTTTGTCGGCATCCAGCACGGCAATATACTTCTTGATGTATCCTTCCCTTTCCAGCCTTTTCAACCGCTCAAACACGGGAGTAGACGACAAGCTGACCTGTGCTGCCAGCTCTTTAGTAGTCAACCTAGCATTCTCCTGTAACGTACGGAGAATCTGCAAATCCACTTTATCCAGTTTTTCTGTCATAAGAATATTATTCTATTATGAATTGTTTTACGACAGCAAATCTACAAGTTTTTTCTTTCAAACCAGCATTATATAGAACAATTCTCCATATTTTCATCAAATATTGGACGATATAACCATACAAACTACTTTTGCAGTATCATTTAATCACTTTTATACACTTACGACTATGGATAGAACTAAGCTACACTTCGAAACCCTCCAGTTACATGTGGGACAAGAAAATCCCGATCCGACGACCGATGCACGAGCTGTCCCCATCTATCAGACAACTTCGTACGTCTTTCATGACTCGGCTCATGCGGCCGCCCGTTTCAGTCTGGAAGACAGCGGCAACATCTATGGCCGACTGACCAATCCCACCCAAAGTGTACTGGAACAGCGAGTAGCTGCATTGGAAGGAGGAGTAGCTGCCCTGGCCGTAGCCTCCGGAGCGGCCGCCATCAGTTATGCATTTGAAAATATCACGCGCACCGGTGACCATATTGTATCGGCCCGTACCATTTATGGAGGAACTTACAACCTGCTGGCACATACTTTCCCCAGCCGTGGGGTACACACCACTTTTGTAGACGCGGCAGAACTGGACAACGTGGAGCAGGCCATCCAGCCTAATACCAAAGCGATATTCATTGAAAGTTTAGGAAATCCGAACTGCACGCTTGTCGACATTGCCCGCATTGCGGAAATAGCTCACCGTCATCAAATTCCTTTACTGATTGACAACACATTTGCTACTCCTTATCTGCTACGCCCCATTGAACATGGTGCCGACATCGTCATACATTCTGCCACAAAATTTATCGGAGGACACGGCACGTCATTAGGAGGTATCATTGTGGATTCCGGCAAATTCGACTGGAAAGCTTCCGGTAAATTCCCCCAACTGACAAGCCCCGACCCCTGTTATCACGGACTTTGCTTTGCCGATGTGGCAGGTCCTGCGGCCTATATCACCCGAATACGTGCTATTCTGTTACGCGATACCGGAGCCGCCATCAGTCCGTTCAATGCCTTCCTCCTTCTGCAAGGACTGGAAACCCTCTCGCTCAGAGTGGAACGCCACGTAGAGAATGCGCTGAAGGTAGTAGACTTCCTGCAGCATCATCCTAAAGTGAAAAAGGTCAACCACCCCTCCCTTCCTGAGCACACTTTCCCAGCCCTTTATCAGAAATATTTTCCCAAAGGAGCCGGCTCCATCTTCACGTTTGAAATCCAAGGCAGACGTACGGAAGCGCACCGCTTCATCGACCACCTGGAGATATTCTCCCTGCTGGCCAATGTAGCCGATGTCAAATCGTTGGTCATCCACCCGGCCAGTACGACACACTCCCAGCTCAACGACCAGGAACTGGCAGAACAAGGCATCACACAGTCTACCATCCGTCTTTCCATCGGTACCGAGCACATTGAAGATTTGCTTGCCGACCTGAGTCAGGCCCTTGAACAAATCTAATCCAAAATACAAACGGAGAATGCCCACTTCAGTAACGAGCATTCTCCGTTTGACACATTCTCCTATACTCCGAATTTATTCCAGTTCGTCGATATTCAATTCTTCGCTTTTCCGATATCCGGAACTGGTCAGCACCGCAATCAGTTGCTGTTGCTCATCCACCAAACGCACCTCAATGAAAGGTACCCTTCCATGATTGAACGTCTCAGTAGCCTCCGCATATACATAGCCCTCACTGATAGCACGTAGAAAAGTGATATTGGCATTCAGTGACAAAGTCAGACGTCCACGGCTATTGGCCACAGCGGCAAATGCCAAATCGGCCAATGTAAACAATGCACCTCCCTGACAAACTCCTCCGGCATTCAGATGCTTTTCAGTCACCTTCATCCGAGCTTTGGCATATCCCGGACTGATTTCCAGTAATTCCACTCCAGTCTCAGCCGCAAAACGGTCGGCCGACAGCATTTCTTTTAACGTTCCCATATCTTTTAATGTATTGTAACCATTGTAGCCCCGAAACCATATTCACGGAAAGAAGCATCCTGCCATTGATAAGTCTTGTATTTGCGTTTCAGCTCATCCAAGATAGCCCGACGCAATACACCATCTCCCTTGCCATGGATAAACACAATCCGCTGCCCTTTCTTCTGCTTGTATTCCTCCAATGTCTTGCGGAACACATCCAGCTGATAATTTAGCATTTCGGCATTTCCCATACCGGTAGTGTCATCCAGCAGTTCATGGATATGCAGGTCAACCTCCACAATTTCATTCTTTACTACATGCTGCTTTTTCTGCAACTTTGCCGGTACGTCCTGCACGTTCTTCTGCAACAGTGCATTCTTGATGTCATCGGCCGAAACATATACCTGCTTTACCGCTTCATCATCCTTGACAATCTCATAAATCAAGGCTGGTTCCTCAAAAAAGTCAGAAGACTGGAAAGTATGCAACTTGTAGAACTTCACGGTATCAATGCGCAACTCCTGATTCACCGCCTGTTTCAGTAAGAAAGTACGGTCATCTTTGTAAGCCAGAAGCTGTACGGCCACACGCTCCATGCCATTCAATGCACTCTTTTCAAACTCTTCCAGGTGCATCTTCATGTTCGGTTTCACCGTTCCCCGGCTGCGTAAGGTCCAGCTCTTACCTTCTGCCGAAAGATACAAATAATCAATAAAATAGTTACTGTCATTCACCAGATAGGCATCAAATGCAGTAGAGGATATGGCCTTTACATCCTGCGGCACATAAGCCAGAAATACATTCAGTACATCATTTCCACGGATTTCAGGTGCCCGATAAGTTATCGGCTTTTCTTTTTCTTCCTCCTCTTCTTCAACTTCCGGTGCAGAAGGCTTGGCTGTAGATTTTAACGGGATGTTATAATCGTCGGTCTGTATTACCACACACTCCCTAATCAGCATAGGAATTTCAAAACCATCTTCTCCTTCCACCAAGGCAATGTCCTTTCCTTGAAATCCCCGGACAATACCACCACCTACTTCACTCAGGAAGCGTACTTTATCTCCTATTTTCATAATCTGTCTTCAATTTATTACACTCACAAATGTAACGACTTTCCACGGAATATGGAAATTATTCAGCAGTCTGCAAAAGGAAGTCCACGAAAAAATTATTATGTTAGGAGGATTCTGCTATTTGTTGTACTTTTGCAAAAAAATAAACGACATGGAAGAAACAAAACATATAAAGATTAGCGACTACAACTATCCGCTGCCGGATGAACGCATCGCTAAATTTCCGCTGCCAGTCCGCGACCAGTCCAAGCTGCTGGTGTATCAGCACGGGCAAATCAGTGAAACACATTTCACCTCCCTTCCGGACTACCTGGAGCCCGGTACCCTCATGATTTTCAACAACACGAAAGTCATTCAGGCACGTCTGCACTTCCACAAGGAAACCGGCGCACTGATTGAGATTTTCTGTCTGGAGCCCATCAAGCCCAACGACTATGTACTCAACTTCCAGCAAACCCAGCATGCTGCCTGGCTCTGCATGATTGGCAACCTGAAGAAATGGAAAGAAGGGCCTCTGCACAAGGAAATGACAGTAAAGGGAAAGAAACTGACGCTAACTGCTACCCGTGGAGAATGTCACGGCACCAGCCATTGGATTGATTTCACCTGGGACAATCCGGAAGTAACCTTTGCCGACATTCTGGAATTCTTCGGTGAACTGCCCATTCCTCCCTACCTGAACAGAGAGACACAAGAAAGCGACAAGGAAACTTACCAGACCGTCTACTCGAAAATAAAAGGTTCCGTAGCCGCCCCTACAGCCGGTCTGCATTTCACGGAACGCGTATTGAACGCTCTCAAAGAAAAAGGAGTGGATTTGGAAGAAGTCACCCTACACGTTGGAGCCGGCACTTTCAAACCAGTGAAAAGTGAAGAAATAGAAGGCCACGAAATGCATACGGAATACATTTCCGTAAACCGTGGAACCATAGAGAAACTCTTAGCACATGGAGGTGAAGCCGTGGCAGTAGGAACCACTTCTGTCCGTACACTAGAGAGCCTTTACTACATCGGTGTCACTTTGTCACAGCACCCCGATGCCAGCCAGCAGGAACTGCACGTACAGCAATGGCAACCCTACGAAACTCATCCGGAGTTAAGTACCACAGAAGCCCTGCAACAGATACTCGACTACATGGACCGGAACCAGCTCGAGGCCCTGCATACCAGTACACAGATTATCATTGCACCGGGATACAATTACCATATCGTCAAGAAAATGGTTACCAACTTCCACCAGCCGCAAAGCACCCTGCTGTTACTGGTCTCTGCTTTTGTGAAAGGAAACTGGCGTCCCATCTACGATTACGCGCTGGCGCATGATTTCCGCTTCCTGAGCTACGGAGATTCATCTTTACTTATCCCCTAACCCCAAACAGAAGAGACAATGACAGACAATAGCGAAGAAATGTTTCCCATCGTAGACGAAGAAGGAAACATCACAGGTGCCGCTACCCGAGGAGAATGCCACAACGGCAGCAAGCTGCTGCATCCGGTGGTTCACTTGCATGTATTCAACAGCAAAGGAGAATTGTATCTGCAAAAGCGTCCGGAATGGAAAGACATCCAACCGGGAAAATGGGACACCTCCGTAGGAGGACATGTAGACTTGGGAGAAAGCGTGGAAATGGCACTGAAACGGGAAGCCGGAGAGGAACTCGGCATTTCCGATTTTACTTCTCAACTACTGACACATTACGTGTTTGAATCAGATCGGGAAAAAGAGCTGGTATTTTCGCACAAGACCGTATTCGACAGTCCCATCTCTCCCAGTGAAGAACTGGCAGGAGGACGTTTCTGGTCACTGGATGAAATTCGGCAGAATTTAGGGGAAAACGTTTTCACGCCCAATTTTGAACGAGAATTTACTACGGTCTTAAATCAGAAATAACAAGAATACAAGTAACCTGGAAACGTTACTCACTTTTCTGAAAAACAGTCTTGTCCCTATTAGGTTTCCCCTAAGGAAAACATAAGTTTCCCACAGCGAAAACATACGTTTCCGGTATGAAAAACGTACGGTTCCGCCGTGGGAAACATAAAAAATATAAAGGCATTACAACCTTATTACCCAATCATTTTAGTATTCCACCTTATCCGTTTTTTCAGTCCAGTCCTGAAAAGCCCGAATAGCTTCTTCCGGCAACAAAACTTCTGAGGGCAGACGTCTTTCCGCCGGTTTCAAATCCAGTTCCTCGTAAATAAAGGCATCATCAAAGCCGATAGCTGCCGCATCGTGCTTGTTATTTCCATAATACATGCGGTCCAGATGTGCCCAATAGATTGCACCTAAGCACATGGGACATGGTTCACAAGAAGTATATATCTCACAACTGCTCAAGTCGAATGTACCCAGTTTCTTAGCTGCCGCACGGATGGCACTTACTTCTGCATGGGCGGTCGGGTCGCAATCCGGCGTCACACGGTTCACTCCCGTAGCTACAATCTCACCGTTCTTTGCGATGACAGCACCAAAAGGACCGCCACCTTCAGCTACATTCTTCACTGACAACTCAATAGCCTTACGCATCAATTCTTCTTTCGTCATACCATATTATTTTTAGTAATTCGTAAAACACTTGATGAAAATACACAAAACTATAGAATAATCCAAACTTTTTGAATCACCTCACGAAAGCTATATATAAATTTTGCAGATTCTTTATCAAAAAAAAATCCCAGCCAGAAATTCCGACTGGGATTTACTTTATATCTGAAAGGGGAAGATTACATCATACCGCCCATGCCACCCATTCCTGGAGCAGCCATCGGCATTTCAGGTTTTTCTTCCTTCTTTTCTACAATGACACATTCTGTAGTCAGGAACATACCTGCGATAGAAGCGGCATTTTCCAATGCTACACGAGTAACCTTTGCAGGATCAACTACACCGGCAGCATGCAAGTGTTCGTATACATCTGTACGGGCATTGTAACCGAAGTCACCTTTACCTTCACGTACTTTCTGTACTACAACCGCACCTTCCTTACCAGCGTTAGCTACAATCTGACGAAGCGGTTCTTCGATGGCACGCTTGATGATTTCGATACCTGTAGTTTCATCTGCATTGTCACCTTTCAAGCCTTCCAATGCATCGATGGCACGGATGTAAGTTACACCACCACCCGGTACGATACCTTCTTCGATAGCGGCACGAGTTGCACACAAGGCATCATCTACACGGTCTTTCTTTTCCTTCATTTCTACTTCACTGGCAGCACCTACGTAAAGAACTGCTACACCACCTGACAATTTAGCCAGACGTTCCTGCAATTTTTCCTTATCGTAGTCAGAAGTAGAGTTCTTGATTTCAGCCTTAATCTGGTTGATACGTTCCTGAATCAATTCTTTCTGACCTGCACCGTTTACGATAGTAGTGTTTTCCTTAGAAACAGTTACCTTGTCGCAAGTACCCAACATTTCGAGTGTGGCCTGTTCCAGTTTCAAACCTTTTTCTTCGCTGATAACTACACCACCAGTCAATACGGCAATATCTTCCAGCATAGCCTTACGACGGTCGCCGAAGCCCGGAGCCTTCACAGCACAAATCTTCAACTGACCACGCAGACGGTTAACTACCAAAGTTGTCAACGCTTCGCTGTCTACATCTTCTGCGATAACCAACAAAGGACGTCCGCTCTGAACAGCCGGTTCCAAGATAGGCAAGAAATCTTTCAAGTTAGAAATCTTCTTATCGTAAATCAGGATATACGGATGTTCCATCACGCATTCCATCTTTTCAGTATCAGTTACAAAGTAAGCAGACAAGTAACCACGGTCAAACTGCATACCTTCTACCACACCAATTGTAGTATCTGTACCTTTAGCTTCTTCGATAGTGATAACACCGTCTTTAGAAACTTTACGCATTGCATCTGCAATCAACTTACCGATAACCGGGTCGTTGTTTGCAGAAATTGTAGCAACCTGTTCAATCTTATCGTAGTTATCACCTACAGTTTCAGACTGAGCCTTGATAGATTCCACAACCTTTGCCACAGCCTTGTCAATACCACGTTTCAAATCCATCGGATTTGCACCGGCAGTTACGTTCTTCAAACCAACACCTACGATTGACTGAGCCAATACAGTAGCAGTAGTTGTACCGTCACCTGCATCATCACCTGTCTTAGAGGCTACAGATTTTACCAGCTGAGCACCTGTGTTCTGGAACGGATCGCTCAATTCCACTTCTTTTGCTACAGTTACACCATCCTTTGTAATGTGAGGGGCACCGAATTTCTTTTCGATGATTACATTACGACCTTTCGGGCCCAGTGTCACTTTCACTGCATTAGCCAGTTCGTCTACACCTTTTTTCAACTGATCGCGAGCGTCAATGTTGAAGAGAATATCTTTTGCCATAGTGAATTTCCTTTCTAATCTTAAATTCGTTAATTACCTAAATTATCCCAAAACTGCCAGTACATCGCTCTGACGCATCATCAAATACTTCACACCTTCGTATTCGATTTCAGTACCAGAATATTTACCATACAATACAGTATCACCTACTTTCAAGACCATTTCTTCGTCTTTAGTGCCATGGCCAACTGCCACTACTTCACCCTGCAACGGTTTTTCTTTCGCTGTGTCAGGAATAATGATACCACCGATTGTTTTTTCTTCTGCAGGAGCCGAAAGAATCAGGACTCTGTCTGCTAATGGTTTAATGTTCATAATGCTATAATTTAGTTTATATTTTATCGTTTATCAAATGCGTTAAAGCACCTATCTTTCTGCGAAAAGCGTGCCAAAGCAAAAGACTGACATTCTGGCATGAGCAGACTGACAAGAATGGCTGTTCCGCTGTCAATTCTGACACTTTCCCCTTGTCCTTCAATACACATAATGGAAAATCCACCCAGCAATACGTTGCAAAACTTTAATCTCAATATGAAATAAAAAAGAAGCTCCATGGCACACTCAACGCAAGTCCATGGAGCTTCTCCTTTCTATATAATTTTATTGTTCTTCCGATTCCGAAAACAAATCTCTTGCAGGAGTAACCGGCGTAATACCTTTGTCAACTTCCTGCCGTATACGCGAGGAAAATTTCTTTTTTGAAGTGATTCCCAATTCCGTGAGCATATCCGCCTGCCGAATCAGGTTGCCTTTTCCCTGCGAAAGCTGCCCCAACGCATTCTTGTAAGCTACGGAAGCTGCCTGCAAAGAATCTCCAATCTTTTCGAAAGTCTCGGTAAATCCCACCAGTTTTTCATAAAGCACCGTTCCTCGCTTGATGATGTTCTGAATATTTTTCACCTGATACTCCCGCTTCCATAAATCCAAGGCCAATCGAAGCGCTGCAATCAGGTTGGTCGGACTAATCAACACGACCTTCTTCTGATAAGCATAATTCCAGATGTCTGGATCAGCCTGCAATGCCAACAGATAAGCTGGTTCATTGGGCACGAACATCATCACAAAATCCAACGAAGACACATTGTAGCTGGAATAATCCTTCCGGCTCAACTCCTCAATGTGAGCTTTCACTGAAGTTAAGTGTGCTTTCAAGTGCTGTTCGCGCTGCACGGCATCCTCACAAGCTACATAGCTCGCATATGCCGTAAGCGATACTTTAGAGTCAATAATTACCTGACGGTTATCCGGATATACAACTAACACATCAGGCTGCATCCGCTGTCCCAATTCATTTTTGAGCGGTTCACCATGTTCATCTTTTAAAAATTCCTGACGAAAATATTCTTCTCCTTCTCTCAGACCGGAATTTTCCAAGATAGTCTCCAATATCATTTCACCCCAGTTTCCCTGCATCTTGGAATCCCCTTTCAAAGCGCGGGTCAGGTTGTTGGCATCATCGCTAATCTGCTTGTTCAGCTGCATCAGTTCCTTGATACGGTCTTCCAAAGAAAAGCGTTGCTTGGACTCTTTATCGTACACCTCTTCCACCTGATGCTTGAATTCTTTTAAATTCTCTCCGAAAGGTTTCAACAGGTTACTCAAGGTTTCCGAACTAAGCCGGTTGAATGCCTCCGTCTTCTGCTGGAAAATCCGGTTGGCCATATTCTCGAACTCCGTATTCAGTTGCTTCCGTAACTTCTCCACTTCCTCTTTCTGGTTCTCCAGACGCTCTTCCAAGTTACGACGTTCTGCCTGTGAAGTCGCCAGTGCCCGACCTGCTTCTGCCCATTTCCCGGAAAGTTCATCCAACTGTCCACGTAACCTTTCCGTTTCCTTCCGATACTGCTCTGTCAGCAACTCAGTACGTTCCTTTTCCGCCTTCAGCAAATCCTGGGCATGCTGTTGGTTCATCTGTAACTCCGATCGCAAAGAAACAGACTTTCTCGCAGCCCACAAATAACCCAGCAGCCCTCCTACTATCACGCCAACAATCAAATATACAAATTCCATATCTTCTACTAATTTTCGAAACGCCTATAAAAAAACAGGTTTCACGAAACAAAAATCTGAAGCATCTGCCTCTTCCGTTTCTTCCGTGAAACCTGTGTTTTTTTTACGATTAACGCTCACGCTTATCCGTTGATGGCAGCTACCAGTTCTTCCGGAGTAACCAGCGACTGTTCGCCACTCGTCATATTTTTCAGCATGACTTTTCCTTCTTTCATTTCATTTTCACCCACAATAGCTACAAACGGTACCATCTTTGCATTGGCATAGCTCATCTGTTTCTTCATTTTGGCAGCATCTGGGTAGATTTCTGCACGAATACCAGCCGCACGTACCTGTGCCAATACCGGCAATACATACGCAGCCTCAGCTTCGCCAAAGTTGACAAACAGCAACTGTGTACCATTCACCGCTTCTTTCGGATACAAATCCAACTGGTTCAGTACGTCGTAAATACGGTCAGCACCGAACGAGATACCCACTCCCGACATACCTTCCATACCGAACACACCGGTCAGGTTATCGTAACGACCACCTCCACTGATACTACCAATCTGTACATCCAGCGCCTTCACTTCAAAGATAGCACCCGTATAATAGTTCAGTCCGCGAGCCAGTGTCAAATCCAGTTCCACTTCCGACTGAATACCCAGCCCGGTAATTGTTTTCAGGATAAATTCGCTTTCTTCTACCCCCTTCAAACCTGTCTCACTTGCAGCCAGCACATTCTTCAACGTAGCTATTTTTTCTTCGTTCGAACCGCTCAACAGAATAATCGGCTGCAACTTATCGATGGCTTCCTGCGGAATACCTTTTGATGCCAGTTCCGCATTTACATTGTCCAAACCAATTTTATCCAGTTTGTCGATGGCCACTGTAATGTCGACAATCTTGTCGGCTTCTCCGATAATTTCTGCAATACCTGTCAGAATCTTACGGTTATTAATCTTGATGGAAACACGGATACCGAATTTCTGGAACACAGCATCAATCATCTGCACCAGTTCCACCTCATTCAGCAGAGAGTTACTGCCCACCACGTCGGCATCACATTGATAGAATTCACGATAACGTCCCTTCTGCGGACGGTCGGCACGCCATACCGGCTGAATCTGGAAACGCTTAAACGGGAAAGTGATTTCATCACGGTGCATTACCACGTAACGCGCAAAAGGAACTGTCAGGTCATATCGCAAACCTTTTTCACAGAATTTGCTGGCCAATTTTGCTGCATTGCGGCTTAACAGTTCTTCATCTGTCAGTCCAGAAAAATAGTCACCTGAATTCTGAATCTTGAAAAGCAGCTTATCGCCTTCCTCCCCGTACTTACCCATCAAAGTAGACAGGTTTTCCATAGAAGGAGTTTCTATCTGCTGAAAGCCGTAGCGATAGAATACCTCACGAATGGTGTTGAATATATAGTTACGTTTCGCCATTTCTACCGGCGAAAAGTCTCTTGTTCCTTTAGGTATACTTGGTTTTGTTGCCATAATGAATCAGTCTTTAAATTAACGGAGCAAAAATACGAATAAAATTTCTACCTTCCGCACACAAAACGAAAGGATTTCATGCTTACTCGCGACGATTCATATAAATCGTTACGTAGTAAATCAGCGTAGCCAGTGAACCCAAGGCAGCTACGACATACGTATAGGCAGCCGACTTCAAGGCATCCGTAGCCTGCTGATGATTAAACGCATTGGTAATTCCAGCACTACTCAACCATACCAACGCCCGACGGCTTGCATCAATTTCTACCGGAAGGGTAATAAAACTGAACAACGTGGTCATGGCAAACAGACAGATACCGATAAGCAGCAGCTGAGGAAAAGAGTTGACCATCAGAATACCAGCTAACAACACCCAAGATACGATGGAAGAAGAAAACTGTACCACCGGAACCAAAGCCGAACGCATACGTAAAGGCGCATATCCCCGCGCATGCTGTACCGCATGTCCACACTCGTGAGCAGCTACAGCTGCCGCAGCCACACTTGTACTACCGTAGACCCCTTCACTCAAATTTACCGTCTTGTTCATCGGGTTATAATGGTCGGTCAACATTCCCGATGTACTGGTCACCGTCACGTCGTAAATACCGTTATCACGCAGCATCTTTTCTGCCACTTCCCTTCCTGTCATGCCATTGGTCAACGGCATCTGGGAATATTTTTCAAATTTACTCTTCAGGTTTGCCTGAACCAGGTAACTGATAATCGCAATACCTATAAATACAATCCAAATCAACATAATTTCTTCATTTAATTGTTATACTAATTCTTTTAGCAAAAACCTTGCCAAAAGAAAGGTTGTCAGTCATTTCTGTCCAAAGATAAAGATTTTATTTTTCTATTCAGGCAACTTTACGTAATTTTGCTCCATATTGAAAGAAAGACCATGATAGTTTGCATAGCCGAAAAACCCAGCGTGGCACGCGACATTGCCGATGTGCTGGGAGCCAAAAACCGAAAAGAAGGATACATTGAAGGAAACGGATACCAGGTAACCTGGACATTCGGCCATCTGTGTACCCTGAAGGAACCGCATGAATATACTCCCTCGTGGAAAAGCTGGAGTCTGAGCAGCCTGCCCATGATTCCTCCTCGCTTCGGAATCAAGCTGATAAACGACAGCGGAATTGAAAAGCAATTTCACATCATCGAAAAACTAATGCAGGAAGCCGAAATGATTATCAACTGCGGGGATGCCGGCCAGGAAGGAGAACTCATCCAGCGGTGGGTAATGCAAAAGGCCGGTGCCAAATGCCCGGTCAAACGACTCTGGATTTCCTCACTGACAGAAGAGGCTATACGCGACGGATTTGCCAATCTGAAAGACCAGGCTGAGTTCCAGCCTCTCTACGAAGCCGGACTGAGCCGCGCCATCGGTGACTGGACTTTGGGCATGAATGCCACCCGACTATACACCTTGAAATACGGACAGAACAAACAGGTACTTTCCATCGGACGAGTACAGACTCCGACTCTGGCCCTGATTGTAAAAAGACAACAGGAAATCGAACACTTCGTACCCAAGCAATACTGGGAACTGAAAACGGTCTACCGCGATACAGTGTTCTCGGCCATCATACGAAAGAGCGATGAGGAACTGGCTGAAGAAGCTGAAAAGGAAAAAGAGAATCCTTCGGCCAAGAAGAAAATACAATCTGATACCAACCGAGGGATTCCACAGATTACCGACGAACAGACCGGAAAGGAGTTACAGGAACGCATCCGGAATGTAGACTTTACCGTGACCGAAGTCAGTTCCAAGAAAGGTACGGAGGCGCCTCCTCGCCTGTTCGACCTGACTTCTTTACAGGTGGAATGTAATAAAAAATTCAGCTACTCGGCCGACATGACCTTGCAGCTCATCCAGTCATTATATGAAAAGAAGGTGGCTACCTATCCGCGTGTGGATACCACTTTCCTGAGTGACGACATTTATCCCAAGTGCCCTAAAATTCTGGAGGGGTTGAAAGACTATGCTGTTTACACGACGTCATTAAGCGGAAAACCACTGATTAAATCGAAAAAAGTATTCGATAACAGTAAGGTGACTGACCACCATGCCATCATTCCCACCGGGGTACAACCGCAGGGCCTCAGCGACATGGAAAAACGGGTGTTCGACCTGATTGCCCGCCGTTTCATCGCCGTGTTCTATCCGGATTGTAAGTTTTCTACCACCACCGTCATCGGTGAAGCAGACCAGATAGAGTTCAAGGTAACCGGAAAGCAGATTCTGGAACCCGGCTGGCGCGTAATCTTTGCTAAGGACGTTCCGGAGGAAGGGAAAGAAAATGAGGAAGAAAGCGTATTGCCTGCATTCAACAAAGGAGAAAGCGGTCCGCATAATCCGATGCTCAACGAGAAATGGACACAGCCGCCTCGTCCCTACACCGAAGCCACCCTCCTGCGTGCCATGGAAACCGCCGGAAAACTGGTGGATAACGATGAACTGCGGGATGCCCTGAAAGAAAACGGCATTGGTCGCCCTTCTACCCGTGCAGCCATTATCGAGACCTTGTTCAAACGGCATTACATCCGCAAGGAACGCAAAAATCTGATTGCTACGCCTACCGGGGTGGAGCTGATTCAGTTGATTCACGAAGAATTACTGAAATCGGCCGAACTGACCGGTATCTGGGAAAAGAAATTGCGCGAAATCGAACGAAAAAGTTATGATGCGGGTACCTTCTTAGCTGAATTGAAGCAGATGGTCACCGAAATAGTCTACAGCGTACTGCGCGACAACAGCAACCGCCGTGTAACCGTTACGACCGATGACAGCCCTAAAATTCCACTGAAAAAAACAGCTTCCCCTAAAAACGGTGAAGAAGAGCCCAAGAAAAAAGCGGCTCCCCGCAAGCCACGGGCCAGCAAGAAAGCAGCCACTCCCGAAGCACCTAAGGAAGACAACCTGCCAGCCGATGACAGCATTTTAGGAAAAGCCTGTCCCGTATGCGGCACGGGCATCATTATCAAAGGGAAAACAGCTTACGGATGCTCTCAGTGGAAAAACGGATGTAAATTCCGCAAGCCTTTTAAAGCGTAATTATAATGGATAACAAAATCTCCCCAAATGTCAGATACAAAAATTCAGACATTTGGGGAGATTGATTGTATATCATTTAGAATTATTCATCCTCATTTCACAAACTTACTCCCAAGCCACCTTCTCACGGGTTCATCATAGAGCTTCAGACACAAGTATGCCAATGCGATACTTCCGAAATATACGACGGCTGCCACCGGCCAAGTGTCTTCCAACGTATACAACTGCTTCTCGATAAGCCATGAGTAGAATACATACATAATAGGATAGTGAATGGCATAAAGCGGATAAGATATATCTCCCAGGAACTTACAGATAGCGGTCGACTGCTTGTCTGTTGTCTTGCCGGATGCCCCCATACACACCAATAGAGGAAATACCACCGCAATACATATCATCTCGAACACACCATTCAAACATACAGGTGACTTACCTTCGATATAAGGCACACAAAAAAGTCCCAACAGGGTAATGCTGCAAATCCAGAATGCGCCTCGAATCTTGAACGGACGGAAATTTCTTGAAATCAGCATACCTAACGTGAAAGGAAACAGCATTCTCAGCATACCTCCCCAAAAGTTCAGTCCGTCGAGCGTCCAGCCCACTCCTATCATGCCATAACCTACCACATCGAACAAAGCAAACCAGGAAAGCCCCAAACCGAGCAGTATGACCAATACTGTCAGTGCCTTATTACTCAAACGATGAATGAAAAGAGCGTAAAGTATATTACCTATATATTCAAAGAACAATGACCAGCTCGGTCCGTTCAAGGAAAACATCTCTCCGTTCCCGCGTACGTCATACCCGGCTCCCGGATAAGCCGGAATAAAGCACATTGCAAGCAAGAGTGCCAGCATAATCGCGGAGGTAGCTACATGCGTACCATCCCATTTCACTCCCCCTTGCACAAAGAAAGCGATACAACCGATTATCGCCCCCATAATAATCATCGGATGAAGTCGGATAAGTCTCCGCTTAAAGAAGCCTTTTAATGTCATGTTCTTCTTCCACCGGTCATCGTACGCATATCCGATGACAAAACCTGAAAGTATAAAGAAGAAATCGACGGCCAGATAACCGTGATTAATGACAGTAATGAGTGTACCTCCTCCGGCAAAAGAAAAACCTTCAAAAATGTGATAGAACACCACAAGCAATGCGGCCACCCCTCTTAGCCCGTCAAGAAGTTCATAATGCGGTTTTGTATCTGCAAAAGCTGATGATGAGATTCGATGATTCATATTGAGATAAATTAAACTGATTAGGATTTATACAATACATTTACATCGCGCAAAGATAGGGAATCTCATCCATTAAAAATTTGTCCTAAATCAAATTACGGTCTTTTGCTTCGCAACCTGCTGAGGGTAGAAAGGGTGATTCCTAAATAGGATGCAATGTATTTCAGATTTACCTTTTTGTATATTTCCGGAAATTGTTTCTGAAATTCTTCATAACGCTCTTTTGCCGGCAATGACAACCTCTCTTTATGGCTTCTGTGCAACCGTCTGTATTCATTCTGGTGTATGATTCTCCCCCAGTTACATAACTCCAAGTTGGTTTCCATAAGATTTTTGAGGTCACTTATATTGATTCTGTAGGCTTCCACTTCCTCCAGCGTTTCCACATATTCTTCGCTTTTTTTGTTGTAATACAATTCATCCATGCTGAAAACAATACATCCCTCTGCTCCGAACGAGGTAGTGTATTCCTCTCCATCGACCACCCAATAGGCTCTTAAGATACCCTTTTCTATAAAATAAGCATACTTGCAATAAATACCTTCCTTTATCAGTTGATACCTTTTAGGAAAACTGCAAGGTGTTAAATAGGATTCAAGTTCCTTTATGGTCAAATCGGACACCGGATATTGCTTTCTGATACTCTCTATTATATTTTTCATTTATAAGACTTGGTTTTCAATAAATAAAACTTGCACACCGAGCTAGGCAGCCCGGAAACACAACCGTATTCGTTTTTGCATTTTAAGCCACCTCAATCATAGCCACTATATACTTGGAGGATAAAGTTATAAAGATTTATAGCATAGCCGATAATTTCTATCAAGAAATTCCACCTCTCCCCACATATAATTACAAATTCCGAAAAGCATAATTCAGAACGCTTCGAAGAATTCTCTGTTTCACACTGCGGGATTTGTATTTCACAGTGTGAAATATGTATCCCACACTGTGGTTTTTGTATCCCACACTGTGAAACAGAGAATACGATTAAGCATTTGACACTTTATCTCTCTGTGTTTCAAACAATTTACCTATCGGAATCGTAAAATTAGTTTTGTACCAGATTCTGCATCTTGCGAAGTATCTTCGGGAACTGCCAGAAGAAGAGCAATGTGCAACAGATGGCGGCCGTAGCATCCGAAACTGCTTCGGCCATAAATACGCCTTCCACGCCACAGAAACGAGGCAGAACCAGAGCAAGAGGTACCAGCAAAATAACCTTACGCAGCAAAGCTATAAAAATAGAAATCCGTGCCTGACCAAGGGCTACAAACATATTCTGGCAGGCGCGCTGCAAACCAAAGATTGTCATTCCAGCCAGGAAGAGCGGCAGCACATGCTCTACGGTGGCTATCAACTCCGGATCACTCGTAAATGCCGAAGCGACTACCGTAGGGAAACAAATCATCAGCAACATCAGGACAAAATTGAAAGAGAACATTACCGTCAGTACAATACGGAAACAGTCTTTCACCCGCTGCCGGTCACCATGTCCGTAGTTGTAGCTGGCCACCGGCACAAAACCTTGGGCAAATCCTGTAAGTGGCACACTGACCAGCTGCATGGCACTCTGTAAAATAGCCAGGGCTCCTACGTATATATCGCCAAATTTCTCCAGACTGCCGTTCAACACAAATCCTACCAGACTCTCTGTACTGGCCATAATGAAGGGAGATACCCCCAAAGCCAACATTCCACCGACGATACGGCGGTCAAATTTCAGGTAACATTTTTGCAAACGCAAAGAAGCACGGTCGGAACATAGAAAGCCTAACACCCACCAGGCGCTGCATGCCTGCGAAAGAATAGTGGCCAGTGCCGCTCCTTTTACGCCCATATCAAACCAGAAAATAAAAATCGGATCGAGCACGATATTCAGCAAGGCCCCAATCAAAACGGAATACATCGCAATATTGGGACGCCCCTGTGAATTGATGAACGTATTGAGTCCGGTAGAGATTTCCACAAACAAAGTACCCAGCAAGTACACTGAAAGATAATCTTCTGCGTAGGGGAGTGTAACGGCAGATGCCCCCGCAAACCGAAGGATAGGCTCCATAAACAAATAGGACACCAGCGAAGTCAGCACGGTAAACAGAATCAGCAGCATGAAACCGTTGCCTAAGAATTTCCCCGCACGCACCCGGTCGCCTTGTCCCAGTGCCATGGCAGCCAGTGGCGCACCTCCGGCTCCCACAATAGCCGAAAAAGAAGAAATCAGAATTACAATAGAGGTGGTCACTCCTACTCCCGCCAATGCATTTGTCCCGATTTCCGGTATATGACCGATATAAATACGGTCTACTATATTATATAGGAGATTGACGAACTGCGCGGCCACTGCCGGTAAAGCCATTTTGAAAATGAGAGGAAGCATCTGCTCCGTTCCCAGGCGTTCTTCGTACTGATTGTTCATTCTTGCTGCCATAGGTATTCTACAAAACGGCTGCAAAGTTACGAGTTTTTCGGGAGAGAAAGGGGAAAATGTAATTGAAAAGAAATAACCCTGCCTCCGGATTTGATTTACATCAACAAATTGGCCTCTTCAAGAAAAACATGCTATAAAACATATTTTATAAAGAAAAAAGGCCTATATTTGCAGTGTAAAAAGAAAGGCTAAAAGAAAAAGCCAATAAAAAGTTTTCAAGGTAAATAAGGTAACAAGTACAACGGCCGGCTGGGAAGTCCGCTAAGAAGATTTAATTAAACTAACTAAAAAAGAAAGGGTAACAATTATGAAAAAGGTAAAAAACATTTTCCACAAGATTGCAAATGCAGATCCAATGATCTGGGGTTATGTAATGCTGAATGACGAAAGACGCAAATAAAACTGCGACGCTGACAAGTTCAGTATTTTAAAGACGAATCTGATAAATGCCGAAAGGCTTCTCGTAAATATTCTGACGAAAAAGCGGTTAGACTTCTAACTGCTTTTTTTATTTCCCATTTGTCCGTATCTTTGCATGAATCTCTAAGCACAATGACAGATGACTTCTACCCTGATAGATACCGACAACCCCGAATTTCAGAATGCACTGAAACTCATCCAATACACCCGCCAATCGGTCTTTCTGACCGGAAAAGCGGGAACGGGTAAGTCTACATTTCTGAAATACGTCTGCCAGCATACCAAAAAGAAATATGTGGTACTGGCTCCTACGGGCATTGCCGCTATCAATGCGGGTGGCAGTACCCTGCACAGTTTTTTCAAGCTCCCGTTTCATCCGCTCCTGCCCGATGATCCGAAGTTTCAGGGGCGAAAACTGAAAGATTTTCTGAAGTATTCTTCCGATCACCGGAAACTCATTCAGAACATCGAGCTCATCATCATTGATGAAATTTCCATGGTGCGGGCCGACATCATCGACTTTATCGACAAGGTGCTTCGCACGTACTCTCATAACTTACGTGAACCGTTCGGTGGAAAACAGCTGCTGTTAGTGGGCGACGTATTCCAACTGGAGCCGGTAGTAAAAAGTGACGAACGGGAGATTCTGAACCGTTTTTATCCGAATCCGTATTTCTTCTCAGCTAAAGTGTTCCAGGAGATGGAACTGGTATCCATCGAACTCACCAAGGTATACCGACAAACAGACCAGGTATTCGTCAGCGTGCTCGACCATATCCGGACCAATACTGCCGGAAATGCGGATTTACAACTATTGAACACCCGTTATACGCCGACACCTCCTTGCCCGGAAGAGAATGATTTGTACATCACGCTGGCCACCCGGAGAGACAATGTAGACTATATCAACGAAAAGAAACTCAACGAACTGCCAGGCGAACCAGTCACATTAAAAGGAGAAATACATGGTGAATTTCCGGAAAGCAGCCTCCCTACCCTGATGGAACTGGTCATCAAGCCGGGAGCACAGGTGATTTTCATCAAGAACGACCAGGAAAAACGCTGGGTAAACGGTACCATCGGTACGGTATCAGGCCTTTCGGAAGACGGTACCATCTATGTAATAACGGAAGACGGGAGTGAATTCGATGTACACAAGGAAAGCTGGAGCAACATCCGCTACCGATATAACGAGACGGAAAAGAAAATAGAAGAAGAGGAATTAGGCACATTTACACAATACCCCATCCGGCTGGCCTGGGCCATCACCGTACACAAGAGTCAGGGGCTGACTTTCAACCGGGTAGTTATCGACTTTACGGGAGGAGTTTTTGCCGGAGGACAGGCTTATGTAGCCCTGAGCCGCTGCACCTCATTGGACGGCATCCAGCTGAAGCGGCGGATTTCGCACGCAGATGTGTTTGTCCGACCGGAAATTGTCAGCTTTGCCCAGCGCTTCAATGACAATCAGACATTTGAAAGAGCCATGAAGCAGGCACAGGCAGACATTCAATACGTAGCCTCTGTAAAAGCTTTCGACAAAGGCAATTTCGCCGAATTCTTAGAAGCTTTCTTTAAGGCCATCCACAGCCGATATGACATTGAAAAACCGTTGATACAGCGTTTCATCCGCCGGAAATTAGGCATCATCAACCGGTTAAAGGAAGAAAACCGATTGCTGAAGGAGCAAATGCAACAACAGCGCCAGAATTTACAGAAGTACGCCCGGGAATATTACCTGATGGGAAACGAATGCATCACTAAGGCACACGACCCGAGGGCAGCACAAGCCAACTATGACAAGGCTCTGGAGCTGTATCCGGAGTATGTGGATGCCTGGGTAAGAAAAGGAGTGACATTCTTTGATGAAAACCGAGTGGAAGAAGCTGAGGAATGCCTGAATCGTGCCGTACAACTACGGCCACAGGATTTCAAAGCAGTGTACAACCGAGGAAAACTTCGTCTGCTGACCGGGAAAACGGAAGAAGCGCTTTCCGATTTGGACAAGGCTACCAGCCTGAAGCCACAGCATGCCGGTGCTCATGAATATTTTGCTGAAGCACTCGAAAAAAGCGGAAAGGAAATAGAAGCTGCCATTCACTATCGAATTGCAGAAGAACTGCGAAAGAAAAAGAAATAATTTTATTATTTTTGCGTTCATACGAAGTCAAATCTTCGTAGATAACGCCATGTTACTTAAATTATATTCTAAAAACAACCGACCTGAAGACCTACAGCGCATAGTAGACATTCTGAACGATGGGGGCATCATTATCTACCCCACAGACACGGTATACGCATTAGGCTGTCATGCGCTGAAGGAACGCCCTATTGAGCGTATCTGCAAACTGAAAAATATCGATCCGCGCAAGAATAATTTATCCATTATCTGTTACGACCTGAGCAACATCAGCGAATATGCTCGCGTGAGTAATGCCACTTTCAAACTGATGAAACGCAATCTGCCCGGTCCGTTTACCTTTATCCTGAATGCAGACAGCCGCTTGCCCAAAATCTTCCGCAACCGGAAGGAAGTGGGTATCCGTGTACCCGATAATGCTATCATCCGTGAAATCTGTCAGCTGCTCGATGCACCGATTCTGACGACCACTCTGCCGTTAAAGGAAGGAGAAGACATTGAATACATCACTGAACCGGAACTGATTGACGAAAAGTTTGGAGAGAAAGTAGACCTTATTATCGATGGAGGTACGGGAGGTATTGAACCTTCTACCGTCATAAATTGTTGTGATGATGTACCTGAAATTGTCCGACAAGGCAAGGGGATATTAAATGAATGATTAACTATAAAAATTTAATTCACATTACACATGTTACTTACATTATTACAAGCTACAGCACAAGCAAGCAATACTGCTTCAAAAATTAACGTAGAACAGCTGCTGGACAGACTGCTCAATTGGGGAATCGAGGTTGGAAAAGACATTCTGGCTGCCATTATCATCTACATCGTCGGCCGGTTTATCATCAAGCAAATCAACCGACTGGTCAGCAAAATTCTGGAAAAACGTAAACTGGAAATCAGTGTACAGACCTTCTTAAAAAGTCTGCTCAGCATACTTCTGAACCTAATCTTAGTATTTGCCATCATCAGCAAATTAGGAGTGGAAACCACCAGCTTCGCTGCAATCTTAGCTTCTGCCGGTGTGGCAATCGGTATGGCATTGTCCGGAAACCTGTCTAACTTCGCCGGAGGATTAATCATCTTAGTATTCAAGCCCTTCAAGGTAGGAGACTACATCGACGGACAAGGTGCCAGCGGAACAGTAAAAGAAATTCAGATTTTCCACACCATTCTGGCTACGGTAGACAACCGAATTATTTATGTACCAAACGGTGCTCTGAGCAGCAATGCCATCACCAATTACAGCAAACAAGACATGCGCCGCGCTGAATGGGTATTCGGAGTGGAATACGGAGAAGATTATGAAAAAGTAAAAGCTGTACTGGAGCGAATCATTGCGGCCGATGAGCGAATCCTCACGACTCCAGCTCCTTTTATCGGACTTGGAGCTTTGTCTGCCAGCAGTGTAGATATTAAGGTACGTGTGTGGACCAAGACTGAAAACTACTGGGATGTGTATTTTGACATGAATAAAATCGTATACGACACATTCAACAAAGAAGGCATCGGATTCCCGTTCCCGCAACTGACCGTACACCAAGCAAAAGACTGATAAGCAGATATCACTCCATAAAAAAACTTCCACCAAGGGAAAATCCTTTAGTGGAAGTTTTTTATATCTATCAAAAAGATGATTTATTTACGGTCTGCTTTCAAACGGTCGGCCATTGCCTTAGCCAATTCCTTAGCCTGTGCATAATTGTCGGCCTTCATGCTCTGCTTCATTTCTACCGGATTACCTACTACTTCAAATTTCAGTTTTTCAGTAAACTCACCCAATTTCTTCACTGCTGCGCTGGCCCAGGTGAACGAACCGAAGTAACCAAACAGGCGGTTCTTCATTTCACGAGCGGCTACCTTGCTCAACAGAGATTCCATTTCAGGATACAAATGCATGTTATAAGTAGTACAGCCTGCTATCAAAGCTTTATACTTAAAGATGTCGGCCAGGATATAAGAGTGATGCGTATGAGAAACATTGTGCAGAATGATATTCTTGATGCCCTGTGCACTCAGTTCTTCTGCAATAGCTTCAGCCAGTTCTTCTGTATTACCATACATGGTTCCATACACAATCACTACACCTTCTTCACCTTCATAGCGGCTCAGCTTGTCATACATATCTACCACTTGCGGAATATATTCTTCCCATACCGGTCCATGAGTCGGACAGATTGTCTTGATAGGCAGTCCTCCACATTTCTGTAAGGCTTTCTGTACCGGATTACCGAACTTACCTACGATATTAGCATAGTAGCGGCGCATTTCATTCCAATAAATATCAGTATTGATGTTACGGTCGATGCATCCTCCGTTCAATGCTCCGAAACAGCCGAAAGCATCTCCAGAGAACAGGATACCTTCTGTTTCATCGAAAGTTACCATTGTTTCCGGCCAGTGTACCATGGGTACCAGATAGAAGCGAAGGTTATGATGTCCCAGTTTCAGGAAATCTCCATCACCTACCACATAACGTTCACCTGTTACTCCATAATATCCTTCTACCATTTCGAAAGTCTTCTTGTTACCTACCAATACGATTTCAGGATAGTATTTCTTAATCAGAGCAATTGAACCGGAATGGTCAGGCTCCATGTGATTTATAATCAAATAATTGATTTTACGGTCTCCGATAACACTGCGTATCTTTTTAATATATACTTCAAAGAAAGCCACATCTACCGTATCGACCAATGCAACCATATCGTCATCGGCAATCAGGTAAGAGTTATAAGACACGCCATAAGGAAGTGGCCACAAATTTTCAAACAAAGCTTTTGTACGGTCGTTCACACCGACATAATGAACTTTACCTTTAATTTCCATTGAATCCTAACTAATTTAAAAATTTGATATTATATTGTTTCCTTTTTTACTTCTTCATAGAATTTTCCCTGCCAGGTATCTCTTTCCTGAAGACGACGCTGCATACGAACGGCAAATTCGTAATTTTTAATGCCCCAGTCTGGAGCTATCAGCAATTCCTTGGGAGACTGCGAAACAAAACGTTCCAGCACAAGATCCGGACGCACACGCTCCAGATAATCAATCACAAGATCAATGTATTCATCTACCTCATACAAATGAAAATCTTCAGGACACAACTCATATTCATGTGCCATCCGTGTACCACGCACTAGCTGCAACTGATGCATTTTCAGCGTTGTCAAAGGAAGTTCAGACACCTGCCGTGCCTGACGGATGATAGCTTCATGATTTTCTCCCGGAAGTCCTAAAATCACATGACCTCCCACACGTATCCCTCTTTCCGCTGTACGTTTTACGGCATCCACCGTACATTCAAAAGTATGTCCCCGGTTTATTCGCTGCAAAGTATGATTATCCGTACTCTCAATACCATATTCCACTAAAAGAAAGGTTCGCTTATTCAACTCTTCCAGATAATCCAGCAATTCTTCGGGCATACAATCAGGACGCGTGCCGATAACGAGTCCGACAACTCCTTCTACCCGCAATGCCTCTTCATACATCTGACGCAGCTTGTCCAATTCTGCATAGGTATTCGTGTAGGCTTGAAAATATGCCAAAAACTTCATTTCCGGATATTTTCTGGCGAAAAACTCTTTTCCTTCCTCCAACTGTTGCATAACAGACTTGTCTGTCCGACAATATGCCGGATTAAAGGTCTGGTTATTGCAATAGGTACATCCTCCATATCCTTTTACACCATCTCTATTCGGACAAGTAAATCCCACATTCAATGAGATTTTTTGCACCTTAAAAGGAAAATGAAGGGCCAAAAACCAGGCAAAATCATTGTATCGTGTACGTTCTCCCATGAGTTTACAAATTCCTCGCAAAGATAAGGATTTTCAGTTACTTTTCCCAGTCTTTATCTGTACAAGAAATGTAAAAACATACATGAAAACAAAGAGACATAAAAAAGGCTGCCACAGTATTTACCTGCAACAGCCTTCAGACTACATTATTTCAATAAAAAAAGAATTATTCTGATTCACTCAAAGTAGCAATACTTACACGGTTCCAATCCGGTTCTGAGAACATCGATCCTACACCCTGACCTTCAGCTGTGATACGTGAAGCACTAATTTTATACTTACTTATCAACATATTCTTTACAGCTTCCGCACGCTGCTTAGCTACACGTGCATTTACTTCGGCACTACCTTCTGGAGAAGCGTATCCCTTGATAGATACCGTACTCTTTGGATTATTCTTCATATAAGTTGCAATACGCTCTACATTAGGCACCTGATCAGTACTGATTGTGGTCTTTCCCTGACGGAACGTAATAACTGATTCCAATGACTTGGAATGTGTATTCTGAATAATAGTTTCTACCTGCTTAGGTGCATTACGCAAATCTGTCAACTCTTTTTCCAAACGTGCATTTTCTGCATCCTTTGCTCCTAAAGCTTCATCTTTACGGGCATTTTCTGCACGCAAGGCATTAATCGTTTCATTCAGTGAGTTCACCTCAGCCTGGTTGTATGGCTTCTGAATAGTCATATAGTGCTTTCCGTTGCTGCTTGCGAAACGATAAGTTACTCCAGCCAAAATTTCAATCTTCGACTTGTTTACATTCAGTTGTTGTGCACGGTCGCCATCCATTCTGTAAACAATAGCCGGACGTACATTTACAGCCCATGCTTTTTTCTCACCCAAGTTAAAGTTAAAGCTGGCACCAAAACGGCTTACCATATAAGAGCGATCATAACCACTACCCGAGTTCATGAAATCATGTCCCCAACCAAATCCGGCGATACCTTCTACTTCAAACAATCTGGGTTCACCGTTATATCCCCCAAAAAGATTATTTAAGTTAATCTTACCCAACACACCTAAATTCAAATCATCAAAAGCTGTTTTGCTGAAAGATGTATTGATACCTGTCAATCCCTCAAAAGAAACACCTAACACCGGAGTAATCTGTTTTCCTAGCTCAATGCCAGTTTCAGCACGCATGTTAGGCCAAAATGCAGAATGAGCTGTAGGAGTAGTTACTCCACCTTTCACACCTACATACCAATTATCCAAGAAACGAGTTCCTTCATACGCTTTTTGTGCATTCACAGAAAGAGCAGATACAGCTAACGATGCTACTAAAAAACTTACCTTTTTCATTTTTTCATTCAAAAACTTTAATACCTAATTACTTTTATCAATCTCGATGACTTAATAACTACAATATCGAACATTTTGTTTTCACAACAGCGCGCATTAACATCTGTTAAGCACCGACAAGTCCTATGAATCATAGCATAAGAAGTTGATTCTGAATGCGGATAGGAATTAAGAGCATTCACCAAGGAGAATAAGAAAAAGAAGAAACAAAAAAGAGGGTGTGTCAAAATGCATACCCTCTTTTTTTTATGACAAAGCCCCGA
>OGDX01000146.1_pt1 | contig 60821 bp, 55 predicted proteins | sample 1570461 | NCBI WGS metagenome assembly OGDX01 (sample SAMEA2582172, study PRJEB24529) | metagenome
AACGTCAGCCGCAGCTGGAGGAACTGAAAATCAAGAATCCGGCAGAGGTGAAAGTCGTAATTCAGCCGGAGGGAGGTATTATTCTGACAAAATAATTTGAGGAGTTTTCAAAAGAGAAAAAGCGTGATTTTTTAGTGGAAATCACGCTTTTCTCTTTTTAATTTATAACTTTGCATCCTAACTCATTGAATTATGGAGAATAATCAACTTTTTATTTACAATACACTGACCCGCAAGAAGGAACTGTTCGTGCCTTTGCATGCTCCTCATGTGGGCATGTATGTGTGTGGTCCTACCGTATACGGTGACGGACATCTGGGACATGCGCGTCCTGCCATTACGTTTGATATTGTGTTCCGCTACCTGACTCATTTGGGCTACAAGGTACGTTATGTACGTAACATTACTGATGTGGGCCATCTGGAGCATGATGCAGACGATGGTGAAGACAAGATTGCCAAGAAAGCACGTCTGGAACAGCTGGAGCCGATGGAAGTGGTGCAGTATTATCTGTTGCGTTACCACAAGGCGATGGAAGCATTGAACGTGTTGCCGCCCAGCATCGAACCGCATGCATCCGGACACATCATCGAGCAGATTAAGCTGGTGGAAGAGATTCTGAAAAACGGATATGCATACGAAAGCAAGGGTTCTGTGTATTTCGATGTAGCGAAGTACAACAAAGATCATCACTATGGTGTGTTGTCAGGACGTAACCTGGATGATGTGCTGAATACGACCCGTGAACTCGACGGACAGGATGAAAAGCACAATCCGGCCGACTTTGCTTTGTGGAAATGTGCGCAGCCAGAACACATCATGCGCTGGCCGTCACCATGGAGTAACGGTTTTCCGGGCTGGCATTGCGAGTGTACCGCTATGGGACGCAAATATTTAGGTGAAACTTTCGATATTCACGGAGGAGGAATGGACCTGGTGTTCCCGCATCATGAATGTGAAATTGCACAGGCTGTGGCTTCAGAAGGTCATCAGATGGTACGTTACTGGATGCACAATAACATGATTACTATCAACGGACAGAAGATGGGTAAGTCATTGGGTAACTTTATCACCCTGGATGAGTTCTTTACAGGCTCTAACAAGTTGCTGACACAGGCTTATTCACCGATGACCATCCGTTTCTTTATCCTTCAGGCACACTATCGTAGTACAGTGGACTTCAGTAACGAAGCGCTGCAGGCTGCTGAAAAGGGCTTGGAACGTCTGTTGGAAGGTGTGAAGAATCTGGATCGCATCACTCCGGCGAAAGCTACTTCAGGCATCGAACCGAAAGGCCTGCGTGAGAAATGCTACGAGGCTATGAACGACGATTTGAATACACCGATTGTTATTTCTCATCTGTTTGATGCAACCCGTATGATTAATACGGTAATTGACAAGAAGGCTACCATCAGCGCCGAAGATCTGGAAGAACTGAAGAGTGTGTTCCATCTGTTCGTGTTCGATATTCTTGGTCTGAAAGCGGAAGCTGAAAACAATGCAGCACGTGAAGAAGCTTACGGAAAGGTGGTTGACATGCTGTTGGAACAGCGTATGCAGGCTAAGGCCAACAAAGACTGGGCTACAAGCGATAAGATTCGTGACAACCTGGCTGCTTTGGGATTTGAAGTGAAAGACACCAAGGATGGTTTCACTTGGAAATTAAACAAGTAATCGAATAGTGATTCTTATAAAAAAGGAAGGGGTACCGGTTGTTCCGGCACCCCTTTTCTTGTAGTATATCTGTGTTATTTTTTCACAGGAATTTCAATACGTTTCCCGTCTGCCTGTACGGCGTAAAGTTTTGCATTTCCCAGTTCCACTCCTGCCGGGATATCATAGCTGAACATGTTGAAGAAGTATACCAGTTCTCCTTCTACACTGTTTTTACGTAATTCAAATGCTACGGCATTTTCTCCATTCTCAACGGTATATTTCCGTCCGGAAACTGTATAGGATATGTTCGGACTGACGGCTTTTACCTCTCCTTCAAACTGTGTGTAATATCCGGTGTCCGAAGGTTTCGTGTCGAGTCCGGTATCTCCCGCCTTACGGTCTTCAATATACTGGAAAGCATGTTTGGGTTTCGGGAATTTTTTCATGAAAGTCTTGGCTTCCTGAATCATTTCTTCCGTTACCTTATATTTCCAGGTACCGTACTGTTCAATCGTGTCTTCTCCTGGGATAAAGAAACCCCATAAATCGAAGAAGTCAGTCAAATCTTCTCCGGCAGCTTCACTGGCTTTCATGGCAAATTTGAGTTGTGCACCTCCTGGGTCACTCTCGGTAATCCGGTCTTCACGCAGCAATTTGAATAATGTCTGCCAGAACTTAGGATTATGTCCGCAACGATGGTAGTAATTCCACAGCTGCCAGTTCATGCGCATGTGTATTTCTGTGTCTTCTCCCTGATGGGTGGCATCTCCCATATTATACCACGCTTTTTTGCGTACGAAACGGGAATCTGCCAAATCATTCAGTTCACTTCCTCTGGAGCAATATTTCCCCAGTTTGTACAGAATGTAGTTAGAGAACAGATTGTTCGATGATTCCGTACTGCCCGGCCAGTTGATAGCAGCCTGATGGATGTGGCCTATTTCATGTGCGGGGCCCCAGGCATTGTCCTTGTTGGCCATTACATTTTCTTTCAGCAGGATATTGTTCAGGTAGGTGTATACGAAGCCGATGCAATAGTCTGTAGCCCACATGTAACTTCCTTCCGGCGAGATGGCAAAAATATGGTTGTTGACTTGTGAAGGACGTACATCTTCAATACCCATCAGCTCTTGTTCCCATCCGATAATGTCATCCCATAAGTTGATGGCCGATAGTATCTGGTTGGGCACAAACTCCTGCATCTTGGCTGTGTGGAAATAGAACATGATACGTTCGCCACGTACGCAGAAATATTTATGCGTTGCTTTTTTCAGTAATTCCGCATATTTCTCATCGGTCTTATGTTCTTTCAGGTCGAAGAATCCGGTGACTTTTCCGCTTCCCATTGGGATATGGATTTTAACGGGATGGGCATCGGGAGAGGTCAGGTCGGTGTTGTACATCACAAACAGTTGGCCTTCTTTGCGCATGGTCAGTTTGTTGATGCCCGGAGATAAGAAATACACTTCACCGCTCACGTTGGTCTGTTTATATTCTTCTCCGCTTTCCCAGATGCTTTGTAGCGATATTTGCTGTCCGTGAGTGTCTCCTACCAGTACGATGATTTCATCTCCTTGCTGAACCGAGATGCCAGTCGGGTTGTCCAGGTTACTGTATTTCTTGGTCATTAATTTAGTAGCCCATTCTTCCGGAATACTATAAGGAGCATATTCCCGGATACGGAATTCCTTTTCGTGTGGGTCGTACGTATTATTCTGTAATGCTTTGGCCAGACGGACAAAATAATCGGGAAGCGCATTGATTTGTTCGTCGGTAACTCCTTCTTTCAGCGCACTGCAAGTAACGTCACTGAAGACGGTGAGCAAGGTATTTTCCAATGTGTTTTCCTGATTATAGCGGTAGAACTCCATTTCATCGCAGCTTACGAAGTTGCCTGCACCCGATTTCACTTCAAACTTGATACCGGTTACTTTTTGGGTAGTCTTGAAAGAAATCTTTGAAGGAGCATTCTGCATACGGAAATTGTATGTGCCATATTTTGTCCAGTTGGAATGTCCTTCATCTGTAGCAATCAGCAGGTCGAGTTCCCCAAAATTTCCATTTCCGGCACGAGTGTAATAAATCAGGTAGTCAATATCGGCACCTCCCTGGAAATAATACTCCAGTGTGACCGGGAAATTGGCCGACTGTCCCCAAACTGAATGATAAGGGTTGGCCCCATCAGCCGAGAATTTGCCATCCCAGGTATTTTCAATACCTTGTCCTGGCTGGAATTCGCTGGCTTTTCCTCCAGAAGGCTGCACTTTGATGTCTTCGCTGAGGACGATATCGGACGAGCCATATTGGGTCACGTTGAGGATATAGTTCTGTACGGGAGACAGAAGCTTGACCACCGCTGTTCTACGCTCCCCAGAGGTGTTGGCCGTAGCAGAAATTTTGAGGCTTGCTCCCTGCGAAGCATCTTCTTGGGTAGACAGGAAAAGCCAGTTGGCTTCACTTTCGGCTTTCCAGTCGTTCAGTGACAGATTGGTTTTGATAAGGATGATTTTATTTTCCGGAGTACTTCCGAATTCCTGGTTCATGTCTGCCTCCTCAATGGAAAAGATACGGTCTTTGAGATTTTCTTTCTCTTTACATCCCGAGGAAGAAAGTATCAGGAGCAACAGCATCGTGAAAGACGCGAAAAATAATTTCTTTTTCATGGTGATAAGGGTTGGGGTAGTTAAAAGAGGAAGGAGTATAGGTTGGTTCTCCTTCCTCTTTCTTTGAGTGAATGTGTAAAGAATTAATTACCGTACAGTGTGAGCTCTCCCAAGTTGAACCAAGAGCCTCCTCCACTGGTCATGGAGCCTGCGGTACTTGTCAGCACGGCGAAACGGAAATGAGAGAATGGGTTGGCTGCACGATAGATAGGAGAGGAATACTGCTGGTTTGCACCTGTAGGAAGTCCGCTTTTAATCTCTCCCAGTTCAGTCCAGTCATTACCGTCTACGCTGGTAAACAGCTTGATGTGGGTCGGGGCCGCATTTCCGTTTTCAAAGCGGGTCCAGTAGTCCAGCTTGATGGATTGGATAGGAGCAGTCAGTGTCACATCAATGTAGTTGCCGTAAGTGGCATTTGTCACTGGTGTACCCCAGTTGGAGTGGAAATGCAGGCCGGCTCCGAGTCCGTCAATCAGACCGGTAAGTCCTGTTCCGTCGCCGTCGGCAATGGAGTTGGTCTTAAACTGGTCTGCCTTCAGCACCAGCTTGTCTGGAGAGTAAGAAACTCCCAACAGGACGGTTTTCTGAGAGGCTTTGATTTCCATGCCTTCCACGTTAGGATTGGAAATGGTAAGAGGAAGGATATATTCTCCCATTTGCATGGCATCCCGGTTGAAAGTGACTTCCATGGTGGCGGTAGTGGCCGCTTCGGCAAAAGTTACCACGCCATTGTCGGGCAGGGTGTATGCGTTTGCCGGAAGTTGCTGGTAACGGTTGCCGTTCTGTGCATTGTATTTCTGGAAAGCCTCTATCGCTTCATCGTTGCAAGTGACGCTGCATTTCAATCCCCAAGCGTTTGGAGTGGGCAGGGCCAGTTCCACCGTATGGGTCTGTTTGGCTTCTCCCTTGGAAGTGAACTGGACGGCACTTACGAATCCGGCACTGGTCAGTTCGAGTGAAGGAGCCTTGATGTCAGGGGCAATGATGAGCAGGCTGTCGTGTACGGAAGCTCCGTTTCCGTGGAGCAGCAAGGGCAAGGCATATTTCTGTCCGTGATTGCTCTCCTGCAGTTTCGAGATTTCTCTTGTTTTCAGCACAACGTTTATTATTTTGTAGCGTTCCTGTGCGGAAAATTGCAGTTCCTCATTGGGAAGTGAATAATATTCTGCAGGCAGATAAGCATATTTCAGCGCGTTGTTGGTGCAATAGGCCTGGAAAGCTTCTGCGGCCATCGGGACAAGTGTTCCGTTGGCGGGTACATCCCCCTTGCTTCCGGTTTTCATGATGGAAACCGGAGTGGTTCCTTCTGCCTCGGTAGTATATAATTCTGTGTTACGGATGCCTGCATCCTTGATGTTCAATACGCAATGGTATTGCGCAGGGAACAGTTCGTCATATTTTTCGCAGCTGGATAGGGCCAATGTGCCTCCTAAGACACATGCAGCCCCAAATATATGGTGTAATTTCATATTAGATACTTATTTAATAACCTGGTGCTTGAATGAGTTGTGGATTCTTGTAAACTTCATTTTCAAAAACAGGAAGGAAATACATTCGGTTAGTCCATTTGAAGTCCTGACTGATTACTACCGGGGTGTTGAATTCTTCGAAAGAAGGATCAAGCTTGCTCATGGCGTTGAGCCCTCGGCGTACGCCTGCCGACATATATTCTGGAGCAATCATCCAGCGGCGTATGTCATAGTAGCGGTGTCCTTCTCCCCACAGCTCAACGAAACGTTCGTTCTGTACCCATTTCATAATCGGCATGTCGTCTGTCACGTCACTGGTGGTAAGTTCTCTGATACCGGCACGTTTGCGAACGATGTTCAACTGCGCTAATGCTTGGGGAACTTCATCCAGGGCGGCGTAGCATTCTGCCAGATTCAGGTACAACTCTGCCATACGGATAAGAGGTCTCGGCTTGTTCTGCTTTTCTTCTGCGCTGGCTGTCCATGCAAAGGTAGGCTCAATGAACTTCTGCGACAGATATCCGGTCACGCAGTTGTCGCGGTTAAACAAGGACGGATTGTAGCCGTGAAGTTCCGAATTGCGCATTTCCAGTTTCAAAGGTTGTCCGCCATAAATACGGCTTCCCATGTCGCCGCCGTCAAAAGCAATCCAGGCATAGAAGCGAGGCTCACGGCGGGTGTTCAGCTTGATAATGTCACTGCGGTCGGTTACCCCTGCGCTCTGGTACCATTCCGATTGCGGGTAGAACTGATTGTCTTTTTCAATAGGTACTCCGTTCTCGGTGTAGAAACGCTCCACTGTATTTAGCGTGGGCGATACACCCGAATATCCGGATTTCCAGGTTCCCTGATTGTTCTTGATGACACGATGTGGAAGAGAACCGATAATCATGGTTCCCTGATTAGCCAGTCCCCAGATGGTTTCACGGTTACCTTCTTTATAGCGTGTGGTCACCACGTATCGCATCAGCTGTACGCGTTCCATGAACTCTTTGTCCTTGTCGGCCGTTCCGCCTTCTGCGCTTTTGAAAGGAACAAACGGGAGAGGGAGTCCGGCCTGCTGGTATAGTGACTGTGCATCTTCCAGACTGAACAGTTTGTGGCCGGCTGCTTCTGCAGCAGTAATGGCTTCCTGGCAGGCAGCCTTGGCAACTTCCCATTTCTTGCGGTCATATTTTAGGCTGATGAGTTCTTTTCCATATCCCGGAGTCTCAAAATTTGTGTTCTCCCAGTCTTTGTAGGGGAAGCTTCCATTGAACAATGGAGAAGCTGCATAGACGAGCAGGCGTGCTTTCAGGGCCTTGGCCATGACAGAAGTGGCTCTTCCCCATTCGTCTCCGGTGCGGGTAGCCGGGAGCTGTCCGTCTTCGCATACTTCATCGAATTTCTGGCAAATCCAGTCTTTTACATAGTCGAAGTGCATACGTCCGTTGTATTCTGATTCAGGAGTGGCCTGATCAATGTATGTATCGGTAATGGGGCATGGACCGTAGGCAACCAGTGTAACCATGTGGTAGTAAGCCAGCAGGAAGTTCGCTTCAGCAGCCCAGGCTCTTTTCTGCTCATCAGTCACTCCTCTTGCATGAGGTAATTGCTGGAGGAAAAGCAGGCACTGTCCGATAAACCGATAGTTGCTGCCCCAGCTCCATCCGTCGGCAATGTTCGTCGGAAGGTTCAGGTCCCAGGTTATTTTCTGTGAACCGGTGTTCCACAATGGAGGAAGCACATATTCATCGGCACCGGCTTCTACCGTTTGATAGTCGAAAGGATTTCTTATACCTCCGTAGCAGGAGAACAGGAATCCGAGGGTTGATTCCGGATCTTTGGTCGCATCCGGTAAAGAAGCTTGTTCGGGCGGTACCACATCCAGGTAATTACATGAGGTGGTTCCTCCACATAAAGCCAGTGAAAGCAAGGCTATTTTTCCTATATTTTTTAAAGTCTTCATCGTAATTAGATTTTTAGAATGTTAACTGTAATCCGATATTAAACGTTCTCTGTAAAGGATAACTGTTCCATGCCAGTTCGGGATCCCATAATTTGAACGGGCTGAATACGAACAGGTTGTTCCCGCTGAAGTACACGCGGGCATGCTTGAAACGGTAGCCTATTTCCAATGTCTTGAAGCGGATGAAGTTACCGTTTCTCATCCAGTAGGTACTGGGCTGGGTGTTGTTGGCTGTCTGTGCATCAGTCAATCCCAGGCGTGGATAAGCCGCATTGGGGTTCGGGTTGGCTTCTGTCCAGTAATCATTGGCAATGAACTGCATGACGTTGTAGTCATTTTGTCCAAACGGAGTAATTCCACTGATCATGAGTGTACGCATGGCTGAACCGTTGAAGAACACGCCGAAGTTGAAACCTTTGTAGTCGATGTTCATGCCAAGTCCGTACTGAATGCGCGGCATGTTACCGTATTCTGAAATCATGACCTTATCTTCCGTATTGATGATGCCGTCACCGTTCACGTCGCGGTATTTCACGTCGCCCACCATTGCGGTACTTCCTAAGTTCTGTGTCGGGCTGTTGTCTATTTCTTCCTGGCTTTGGAAGAGTCCTTCCGCAATGTAACCGGTCTGGTGGCTCAAAGGTTTGCCGGTCACGGTCTGCCATGTATATGGATAGAGCGGCTCATCGTAGTCTACGTATTTGTTTTGGGTGTAGGTAAAGTTTCCTTGGAAATCTACAGCCAGGTCTTTGTTGAACTGCTTGCGATAGTTCATGCTCAGTTCATATCCCCAGTTGTCTACCTTTCCTTTGTTGCTCCAGGGTTTGGCGGAGTCGTATCCTAACGATTGTGGCCATGCTTCGCGGTGCAGCAGGATGTTGTAACGTTTGTCGTAGAAGAAGTCGAAGGTCAGGCTCAAGCTGCGGAACAGTTCCATGTCGAAACCGACGTCCAGTTTTTTCACACGTTCCCATCCGGCGTTTTGCACGGCATACTGAGTGACCACAGGACCGTATTTGGTGACATTCAGGTCTTCTCCAAAGGTGGCTCCCGGGCGATTCTGGCCAATGACATTTACTTGGTCGATGTACAAGAAGTGAGGTGAGCCTTGAGGACCGGTTTCGTCGCTACCTACCAGACCGTAGGAACCTCTCAGCTTCAAAGACGATATGACCTTGCTGAGGGGAGCGAAGAATTTCTCGTTGGAAACCACCCATCCCAGAGAGATGGCCGGGAAGAATTCAAAGCGGTCGCCTTTTGCCAGACGCTCGGTTCCGTTGTAACCGAAGTTGATTTCAGCCAGATAACGCTGGTCGAAGTCGTAGGTGAAGCGCCCGGAGAATCCCTGGTTGCGGTTGGGTAACACGGCATTCCGGTATTCACGTTGCATATAGAGCAGCATACCCCCTACGTTGTGTTTTCCGAAACGACGCTGATAGTCGAGGGTAAATTGCAGGAAGAATGTGTTGTCTCCGGCTTTCGTGATGTCCGACTGTGCGATATAGTCTGTTCCGCTTGTGCCTAATCTTTCCAGTGTATATTCTCCTGTGGAAGGATTGAAACTTCCGTCTTTAATTCGGTAGTAGTAGGGCTCAATGGTGCGGTTATACCAGTTGGACGACCAGTTTTTGAAGTTTACCAATGCCGTAGCGCTCAGTCCCTTGGTGATGAAATCAAGCTGCTGGCTTACCTTTAATGAGGTGTTCAAGGTGTTTTCCTGAGTTTGTTTGTAAGAAGAGAGCATGTAGGCGTACGGATTGGTGCGTAAGTTGTTACCACTCAGAATGGCATTACCGAACCGTATGTGCGTATCGCCTTCCTGAGCCGGGAACGTGACAGGGAAGTTGATAGGATTGGTGGTCAGGGCCATATTGAACAAGTTGGATGTATTGTAGTTGGGACCCTGATTGTTTCGTATCTGCGCATTCATTCTCAGGTCTACGGTCGTGGTAGAGGTTAACTTATATTTGATGTTGTTCTGGAAGTTGTAACTCCAGTTGTTGATGTTGTTGTTATAGGAGTATACCTTTCGGGTGTTCAGCAATCCGGAATCGTGATTAGCCTGGATACTCATATAGTAAGTTGCTCTGGAACCACCGCCCTGCACGTTGATGTTGGCACGCTGGCTCATGGCCATGTTCTTGAAAATTACATCATTCCATTTTACGCTGGGATACATGTAAGGGTTTGTACCCAGACGGGTATTTTCTATTTGTTCCTGAGTATATTTCGGAGTGATGCCCGGAGTGCGGGTTACCTGTGCTTCGTTGTACATTGTCATCCAGGTAGCACCGTCCACGAAGTCGGGGAAGTTGGTCATGACATTGAAAGCGTTTTCTACAGTCACGTTAATCTGTGTACGTTCATTTTCACGTCCGGATTTGGTCGTAATCAACATTACACCGTTGGCACCACGGGCACCATAAATCGCGGTAGCAGAAGCATCTTTCAGAATAGAAAAGCTTTCAATGGTTTCTGCCGGAATGCTGTTCAGGTCGGCAGCTGAGATTTCTACATCGTCTAACATAATCAGCGGGGTTGCTCTTCCACCGAAGGTACCGATACCACGGATGTAGAATTCGGCGGCCTGTCCCGGCGCACCGCTGGAAGTCTTGGCGATGACACCTGCCAGCTTACCGGCGAGGGCATTGGTCAAAGAAGAAGTAGGAGTGACAAGGGATGAACCTTTTACACTGGTGATAGAACCAGTGACACTGACTTTTTTCTGCGTACCGGCACCGACTACTACAACTTCGTCCAGCATTTCATTGTCCGACTGTAGTTTCACGTTGATGACGCCGAGGTCGGCCACGGAAATCTCACGGGTTTTATAACCGATGAAGCTGACCACCAGGATGTCTTTGCTGGTAGCTTCGATAGAATAATTACCATCCAGGTCGGAAATGACACCGGTGCTTTTTCCTTTCAATACGATGTTGGCTCCGATGATAGGTGTTCCGTCCGAAGCATCGGTAATGGTACCGGTGATGGTTCGTTTTCTGGGACTTTGTGCAGTAGCCTCGATGTCTTTGGTTTCATGAAAGGAAACTGCTGGAAGGGGGCTTGCATCGAGTGTGGCACTGGACACAGCCCAGGAGGAAAGAGGTAGCATACATAATGCCAGTCCAAGTTTTTTTGTAAACTTGTTCGTTTTTCCTTGTTGCATGTCAGTAAAATTAAGGTTATTAAATTTAGGTATTAAGCTCTTGTGGAAGAGGTTTCAAGGTAAAAAAACAGTAGTAAGGCTGTAATAAGGTTATTCGGTCTTTATCTCTTGTGATTTTCAGGTTATAAGGTTAAATGATTAATCTTTTGATTATATGTTTTCAGTTAGTATTGATTCTTGGTTTTCTGTTTTCTGATTTTTCGCAAAAATATAGTAATGTGGCATATGAAAGAAATATTTTTTGTTAATATAATGAAATTCCCATGAGATAAAAAAAATCACGCCCAAGAGAATGTAAATAGTCAAGCTGAAGTTACCTTTGTATAGTGTAACCCTAAAATGTATCAGTTATGGCAGAAGTGACATTCCCTCAGTTGATACAGCGCGCTTGCGGTATCGACGTCCACCTGAAGGTTGTGGTGGCGACAATTGACGGAGCAGGCATCCAACGCGAGACCCGCTCATTCAAAACCTTCACGAGTTCTTTGAATGAATTGAAAGAATGGCTATTGTCCAATGGTGTAACGCATGTGGGAATGGAGAGTACCGGTGTTTACTGGAAGCCGGTTTATAAGGTTCTTGAAGATTCCATTCCCAATGTCTGGATAGTCAATGCCCGTCACATTAAGAATGTTCCGGGTCACAAGACAGACAAAATGGACAGCGAATGGATCTGCAAGCTTCTTCTGGCAGGTCTTCTCAAACCGAGCTATATTCCTCCCAAGGAGCAGCGTCAGCTTCGTGACCTGACCCGTTACCGGAACAAGCTTATTCAGCAGATAGCTTCAGAGAAGAACCGTATGATGCGTATTCTTGAAGACTGCAACATCAAGCTTTCAAGTGTAGTAAGTAATACAAGCGGTGCGACAGCTACTTCTCTTATTGATATGCTTTGTGAAGGTAAAGTCCTTACTCTTGATGATATAAATTCAGTTTATCACGGTAAACTGTCAGCCAGTCCTGAAGAATTGCTTGAGGCGTGTACCGGTTTTGTTGAAGAGCATCACATTTATCTTCTTCAGATGATCCGAAAGGATATAGACCAAACTCAGACTTTGGTTGATGATTTGTCCGAACGTATAAAGAGACTGTTGTCCAAGTACGAGAATGTCCTTGAACTTCTCAGGGAGATTCCCGGTTTTAGCACCAAGGTTGTAGAGGATCTGGTTTCTGAGATAGGTCTTGACATGTCCCACTTCCCTTCTGAAAAGCATCTTTCGTCCTGGGCCGGTCTTTCTCCGGGCAACAACGAGAGTGCGGGTAAAAAAAAAGCGCACGAATCACTCACGGAAACAAACAGGTAAAGGCGGTAATCACAGAAGCCGCATGGGCTGCGACCCGTACAAAGAATACGTTTTTTAGTGAGAGATACCATCGTATAGCTGCCCGCAGAGGAAAGAAACGTGCCTTGATTGCAGTGGGACATTCTCAGTTGATATCCGTTTATCTGATACTGAGTACAGGGTCCCGTTACCATGAACTTGGAGCACAATATATGCAATCCAAGATAGAGCAGAAACGCAAGGTATATTTGTCTTCTGAACTTAAAAAGCTTGGATACAATGTCTCGCTTACTAAAGTTCCACAAGCAGTAACACCCAATTAACAATACAGACCAAAGGCCGACTTTTACTGGAATTACCATAGTCCGAAAATGAAATTGGTCTCAACAGCTAAGCGCCAAAGATTGTGACTTATGTACACGTGTATGAAACTTTTAAATTCTTAGCTGTTGCTATTTGTCATCGTATAATAGCCGCATTTGTGTTTTCATGAATGCTAATCTTTCTTTTGTCAAACCACTCGGTTTTATATCAATTTTAGTATAAACCTGTCCTACTTTATGTGTAGGACGCTTAATATTTACGTATGAAAAATAAAAAAATTAATCTGGGATGGGTAAGGTGTTTTGTACTGGAAATCAGTGGTTTATAGGAGTGTGGAAAGACAGTAAAAAAACGCAAGTGCGTTTGAACTAAAACGTCGAAGCGTTTTACACAAAACGTCCTTGCGTTTAAGGTCAAACGTAAAGGTGTTTTCCTCCAAGCGCAAGGACGTTTTTTCAGCAATGATTTTATGTGTATAAACTGTATATTTATCCGAAACAGATACCCATCCGTCGGCCTTGAACCACCAGGTCGTGGTCTTCCGTAACCAGTTTCAGCTTGCTGGCCACTTCACTCAGTGGAACAGACTCGATGGCATTGCCTTTCAGCGCTACCATCCGGCCAAACATTCCTTGGGCAATCAGTTCGGTGGCATGTCCTCCCATACGGGTAGCCAGGTTGCGGTCGTAGGCAGTAGGACTTCCTCCGCGCTGGATGTATCCCAATACAGTTTCGCGGGTTTCGAATCCCGTTTCGTATTCTATTTCTTCGGCAATGTATTGCGCAGCTTTTTTACCTCCGATTGTAGGAATTCCTTCTGCTACTACTACAATAGAGTAGGGCTTTCCTTTCTTCAGGCGGTTGATGATGGCGTCACCGATACGGTGAATGTCGAAAGGAATTTCAGGAAGCAGAATAATGTCGCCTCCTCCCGCCATACCGGAGTGAAGGGCAATCCATCCAGCCTTGTGGCCCATGACTTCAATGACCATGACACGCTGGTGGGCACTGGCAGTGGAATGCAGGCGGTCAATAGCGTCGGTGGCTATCGTTACGGCCGAATCGAAACCAAAAGAAACATCGGTTCCCCACACGTCATTGTCGATGGTTTTGGGAATGCTTACCACATTCACTCCCGCTTCAGCCAGTTTCGCAGCTGTTTTCTGCGTACCGTTTCCTCCGATGCACACGATGCAGTCCAGGCCGCGCTCGCGGATGGTCTGAAGCATGATGGCAGGTTTGTTTTCCGATACGGCACCCGCTTTTCTTTTGAACGGTTTTTCGCGTGAAGTACCAAGGATGGTTCCTCCCAGGTTCAGAAGTCCTGTCAGTGAGCTTTCGTCCAGCGGAACAATGTCATTGTCCAGCAGTCCCCGAAACCCACTATGAATTCCATAAACCTCCATCCCGTAATGGTTGATGGCTGTCTTGCATACCCCTCGAATGGTGGCATTGATTCCCGGACAGTCGCCTCCTGAAGTCAAGATTCCTATCTTCATGTTTTGCTGTATTAATAGATTGTGTGGTAAAGGTAAGAAAAAACTGTATATTTGTCATGAAGGAGGAAAAAATAATGTTCCTCTCTGCTGAATTAGGCAGAAAAAATCTACCTTTGCAAGCATCACATATAAGGATTTGAAATTTAGAAACCAATGAATTCAACCAAGTTAATAGGAAAAATATTTGTCCCCCGACAGAAGGAAATCGACCTTTATGGGACAAAGGCCGAAGAAATTCAGGCTCGTGTATTCCGAAAACTGATACATAAAGCTTCCGCTACAGAGTGGGGTATGCGGTATGATTATAATCATATCCAGGATTATACGGATTTTCAGCGTGTTCCGATACAGACGTACGAGGATGTGAAGGGATATGTGGACCGTATGCGTCACGGTGAAAGAAATGTGCTTTGGCCAGGGAAGGTCATCTGGTATGCCAAATCATCTGGAACCACTAATGATAAAAGTAAGTTTATTCCTGTCAGTTCCGACGGATTGAAGGAGATTCATTATCGAGGAGGAATAGATGCGGTTGCATTGTATCTTCGTGAAAATCCTGAAAGCCGTTTCTTTTCGGGAAAGGGCTTGATATTGGGAGGAAGCCATAGTCCGAACTATAACGTGAAGGATAGCTTGGTGGGCGATTTGTCGGCCATCCTGATTCAGAATATCAGTCCGCTGGTGAACCTGATTCGGGTGCCGAAGAAAGAGATTGCCCTGTTGAGTGAGTTTGAAGAGAAGGTAGAACGTATTGCCAGTACCACGATTCATCAGAATGTGACCAACATCTCGGGAGTTCCTTCCTGGATGCTGGCCGTGTTGAACCGCGTACTGGAAAAAACGGGAGCCAAGTATTTGAATGAGGTATGGCCTAATCTGGAGGTCTTTTTCCATGGAGGAGTATGCTTCACACCTTATCGTGAACAGTACAAGCAGCTTATTCCTACAGACAAGATGCATTACATGGAAACGTATAATGCCAGTGAAGGTTTCTTTGGCTTGCAAAGCGATTTGCACGATCCGGCCATGTTGCTGATGATTGACTATGACGTGTTCTATGAATTTATTCCTTTGGAGGAAATCGATAAGCCGAATCCTACGATTGTACCTTTGTGGGGTGTGGAAGTAGGACGTAACTATGCGGTAGTAATCAGTACCTCCTGCGGTTTGTGGAGATATATCATTGGGGATACGGTGAAATTCACACAGAAAGACCCATACAAGTTTATTATCTCCGGTCGTACCAAGCACTTTATCAATGCTTTCGGTGAGGAACTGATGGTAGATAATGCAGAAAAAGGACTGGAAAGAGCCTGCAAGGAAACCGGTGCACAGGTACTGGAATATACGGCAGCTCCTGTCTTTATGGATGCCAATGCCAAGTGTCGTCACCAGTGGCTGATAGAATTCAGCGTGATGCCGGATTCGCTGGAGAAGTTTGCACAGGTGCTTGATACCTCTTTACAGGAAATTAACTCAGACTATGAGGCAAAACGGCATAAGGATATTACCTTACAGCGTCTGGAAGTAATTACGGCTCGCGCCGGATTGTTCCATGACTGGCTGAAGCAGAAAGGAAAGCTAGGTGGCCAGCACAAAGTGCCGCGCCTGAGCAACAGCCGTGACTATATTGAAGAAATGTTGAAACTGAATAACTAAACTATATAGATGAAACCTATACCTAAATATATTGCTTTGTTGCTGGTCATTATCGGGTTTTATGCATGCGCGAGCACGGGTATGCCCGATGGGGGACCGTATGATGAAACGCCGCCCAAGTTTGTGCGTGCTACGCCGGAACCCAATGCCACGAACAACAAGCGTAAGAAAATTTCCATTGAATTCGATGAATACATCAAGCTTGACAAGGCATCGGAGAAGGTGATTATTTCGCCTCCTCAGAATGAGGCACCCGAAGTGAAGGTAAGCGGACATCGGGTCTTGGTGGAATTTTTCGACACTCTTCGTGAAAATACCACTTATACGATAGATTTTGGTGATGCCATTGTGGACAATAACGAAGATAATCCGTTGGGCAACTTTGCATACGCTTTTTCTACAGGCGAGCATATTGATACGATGGAGGTATCGGGTACAGTCTTGGCAGCTGAAAATCTGGAACCGGTAAAGGGTATTCAGGTAGGGCTTCATAAGAATTTGGAGGATAGTGCGTTCGTAAAACTTCCGTTTGACCGTATTTCACGTACTGACAGCCGCGGACGTTTTACCATTCGTGGGGTTGCTCCGGGAAAATACCGCATTTATGCCTTGATGGACGGTAACCAGAACTATTTCTTTGATTCGAAGACGGAAGCCGTTGCTTTCCTGGATTCGCTGGTGGTGCCCGACATGCGTCCGGCTATGCGTCAGGATACCGTATGGAACGAGTTGGATACATTGGCGTATGATACGATTTACGAGGTGCATTACACACGCTTCCTGCCCGATAACCTGATTCTTCGTTCGTTTAAGGAAGAGAACCCGATGCAGTATCTGGTGAAGAGCGAGCGCGAACAGTTGAACCGTTTTTCTTTGTATTTTAGTGCGAAATCCGATACGCTTCCTACCATCAAAGGACTGGATTTTGATGAGAAGGATGCATTTATCATCGAAAGTAATCCGCGCAACGATACCATCCGTTACTGGATTAAGGATACCGTGATGTGCGAACGTGATACGTTGACTTTCCAGATGGACTATCTGGCTACGGATACGTTGGGTCAGCTTGTGCCGAAGACTGATACCTTGCGTATGGTGAACAAGATTGATAAGAAACGCCGTATGGCCTTGGCCGAAGAAGCCCTGAAGAAGGAAGAGAAAGAGCGGAAAAAACGTGCAAAGAAAGGTGATACGCTGAAGGTGGAGCCGAAATTCTTTGCGATGTCGGTAGATGCTCCTTCCAATCTGGATTTGAACCGGAACATCGTGCTGAAATTTGATGAGCCGGTAGAACATATTGACACGGCGGCCATTCACATGGCTGTCAAGGTGGACTCGCTGTGGGAGGATATACCGTTTATTCTGATGGCAGACTCCGTAGCTCCACGTCAGTATCAGATTCTGGCCGACTGGCAACCCGGACAGGAGTATCAGCTCAAGATAGACTCGTTAGGTATCAAGGGTATTTACGGGCTCTATACCAACAAGGTGGAAAACCAGTTGAAGGTGAAGACCCTTGAAGATTACGGTACGCTGTATCTGAATATCGTAGGGGCAGGACCTCATGCCATAGTACAGTTGCTGAACAGCAGTGACGGAGTAGTGCGGCAACAGCCGGTAACGGACAAGAATACGTGTGACTTCTATTTCTTGCAGCCCAGCACAAAATATTATATCCGTCTGTTTAACGATGACAATAACAACGGGGTGTGGGATACCGGTAACTACGCAGAAAAACGCCAGCCGGAAGAAGTGTTCTACTTTCCGAAAGTATGGGAAATGAAAGCCAACTTTGAGTTTGAAGAAACGTGGGACATACATGCTATGCCGCTTGACAAACAGAAGTTGGACGAGATAAAGAAACAAAAGCCTGATGAGGCCAAGAAAATCAAAGACCGCAACAAGGAGCGGGCTCGTAAACTAGGAAGAACATGATAAGGAAACTGATTCTTTGCCTTTTCCTTCTGGCAGGAGGAATGGCAGCCAGCGCACAATGTGGTGCAGTGAATGATGCAATCAAGCCAGGAGAAACACTCTCTTATGAGCTGAAGTTTAACTGGAAATTCGTCTGGATTAATGCCGGATGGGCAAAGATGACGGTAAACGAGACGACTTATAACGGTCGTCCATGTTTGAAAACGGACTTACAGTCGTACACCAACAAGAAGATTGATTTCTTCTTCAAGATGCGTGACACGCTGACCTGCATCACTTCGCAGGATCTGGTTCCTCTGTATTTCCGAAAGGGAGCAGAGGAAGGAAAACGTTACACGGTAGATGAGGTGAAATTCAGCTATCAGAACGGAAAGTGTATCGTCGACCAGCAGCGCACCTTGCGCGGTAATACCGACAAGCATCATGACGAGATGCCGGTGTGTGTGTACGATATGCTGAGTATCCTCTTGCAGGCCCGTTCGTATGCCCCTACAGAGTACAAGCCCGGGCAGAAGATTCTTTTCTCCATGGCTACCGGAAGGGCAGTGGAAAAACAGACTCTGATTTATCGCCGGAAGGAGAATTATAAGGCTGAAAACGGGGTAACGTATCGTTGTCTGGTATTCTCGCTCGTAGAATATGTGGGAGAAGAAAAGAAGGAAAAAGAAGTCATTACCTTCTATATTACAGACGACCGTAACCACTTGCCGGTACGTCTGGATATGTACCTGAACTTTGGTTCGGCAAAAGCCTTCCTGACCGATATTAAAGGCAATCGCCATCCGCTGACTTCCATTGTAAAGGAACGGTAAATGTAGAGCTTTCTTCCTTGAAGAGTTTTTGGGAAGGAGCAAGCAAAAAGGCATACAAAAAATCCTCAACTATTACTACGGGGTAGTTGAGGATTTACTATAAGGTAATTTAGAAGTTACTACGGGGTAATCAAGCGATTACTACGTAGTAATTTTTGTTTCTTCATTGTCTGTTTCTGTCTCTTCTGTAAGCTGGAATGCCGCTTCTTCTGCTTCGGCAATAATCCGCTCCACGTCATCGTACTTTTCAGTAACAGCAATTTCTTCTTTCACTTCCGTATCGAAAGATTCCGGGTTCTGCCCGTCTGCTTGTGCGGGAAGATTATCCGCTTCCATAGTCAATGCTTCGGTTGCGTCAGCTGAAGTCGGATTCTCCTCTGCAGCAGCTTGTTCTCGTGCGGCTTTTTCTGCAAAGATCGCGTCAATGAACTGCGGGTCATTCTTGATTTTGTTCAAAGTTTCATGAGCAGCTTCCTGCTGTGATTCTTTCTTGGAATATCCTTTGCCTTGCCCGGCGGGAACCTGTTCTACCACGACCTGTGTTTCAAAGACCGGATTCTGTTGCTCGTCGACCGTCTGCTCTAGCAGGTTGAATTCAATGAGGAACTTGTTTTTCTGTCCCCATTCAATCAGTTTCGACTTGAAGTTGACTTCCTTCCGCGACAGCTTCTCCAGATTCAGGTAGGGTTTGATAATGCGTTCTTCCATGAAGAACTTGCAGGTGGCGTACCCGCGGTCCAGATAAATGGCTCCCACAAGTGCTTCAAAGGCATTACCGCACATGTAGCTGTTGTGTGACGATTGCCGTGTGGTGTATTTTATCAGCTTGTCCAGACCGATTTTTACGGCAATTTGGTTCAGTGTCTCTCGTTGTACGATTTTAGAACGTGTATTGGTCAGAAATCCCTCTCTTTTCCCCTCAAACCGTTTGTACACAATGTCGGCTACTACTGCATCCAGTATGGCATCTCCTAAGAACTCCAGGCGTTCATTGTTCAACAGTCTGCCTTTGGCCTTTACCGAAGACGATTTGTGCAGGAGGGCCTGCTGGTAGATTTCGATGTTTCGCGGATAAAATCCCAGTATTTTATAAAAACAAAGATAAGACTCCTTATCCTTTCGAAAAAGAAGTCTTATCTCATCTAGTATATTGCTAAACACAGTTTATTCAGTGTATTTTTTAATGATTACACATGCATTGTGACCACCAAATCCGAATGTGTTGCTCAATGCAGCACGTACAGTACGCTGCTGTGCCTTATTGAAAGTGAAGTTCAGGTTGTAGTCGATGTTTTCATCGTTGTCACCTTCTTCGTGGTTGATTGTCGGAGGTACAATGTCATTTTTTACAGACAGTACGCAAGCAATGGCTTCTACACCTCCGGTTGCACCCAACAGGTGTCCAGTCATAGACTTGGTAGAACTGATGTTCAGTTTGTAAGCATGTTCGCCAAACAAATCCTTGATGGCTTTTACTTCAGAAACGTCGCCTACCGGAGTAGAAGTTCCGTGTACGTTGATATAGTCGATATCTTCCGGTTTCATTCCGGCATCTTCCAGAGCGCTCTGCATAACCAGTTTCGCACCCAGGCCTTCAGGATGAGAGGCTGTTAAATGGTAAGCGTCGCCAGATGCACCTGTACCGGCCAATTCTGCGTATATCTTCGCACCACGTGCTTTAGCGTGTTCCAGTTCTTCAAGAATCAAACATCCGGCACCTTCGCCCATTACGAAACCATCGCGGCTGGCGCTGAACGGACGTGAAGCACGTGCAGGGTCGTCATTGCGTGTAGACAGTGCATGCATGGCATTGAAGCCGCCTACTCCTGCAGGGAAGATAGCTGCTTCGGCTCCACCTGTTACAATGATGTTGGCTTTTCCCAAACGAATATAGTTGAATGCATCAGCTATAGCGTTAGAAGAAGACGCACATGCAGAAGTAGTGGTGAAGTTAGGTCCGTGGAAGCCGTACATGATAGAAATCTGTCCGGATGCAATATCTGCAATCATCTTCGGAATAAAGAACGGATTGAATTTCGGTCCGAGGTCGTCTTTTGTTTTCTCGTAACCAGCGACTTCTTCTTCGAAAGTATGAATACCTCCGATTCCGACACCGAGAATCACTCCGACTTTGTTCAAATCTTCTTTTTCTACGTCGATACCGGCATCAGTTACCGCTTCTTTAGCTGCAACTACGGCATACTGAGTGTAAAGGTCCATCTTACGGGCTTCCTTACGGTCAATATGGTCAGCAGCATTGAAGTTCTTCACTTCGCAAGCGAACTGAGTCTTAAATTTTGACGCATCAAAATGAGTAATAGGTCCTGCTCCGCTGACGCCGTTCAGGAGGTTGTTCCAGAATTCCGGAACAGTGTTACCTACTGGAGTCAACGCACCAAGACCTGTTACTACTACTCTTTTTAATTCCATAAAGGTAGAATTAAATTATTTTGCGTTAGCTTCGATGTAAGAGATAGCGTCACCTACAGTCTGGATCTTTTCTGCCTGATCGTCTGGAATAGAGATTCCGAATTCTTTTTCGAATTCCATGATCAATTCTACAGTATCCAAAGAGTCAGCACCCAGGTCGTTAGTGAAGCTAGCAGTTGCAACTACTTCTGATTCTTCTACGCCCAATTTATCTACGATAATTTTCTGTACTTTTGATGCGATTTCAGACATAATTCTAAGTTTTTTAAGTTTATAAATAATGTAATTTATTGATTTTTCGCTGCAAAGGAATAAATATTTCTGATTCTAAGCAAATATTCAGGCAAATAAATGCTTTCCCTTTGCACATTTTTATACAATCTGTGCACGTAAACTTGTTTTTTTATGCCTTATTCCCTTCGTAAATGATAGTCGCCGCGCAGTTGTTCAAACTGCTCCGGGTGTGCACGCAATTCTTCGCAGTCCTTGTGCGGGTTATACAGTTGAAGTACCCTTACATTCTCGTCCTGCGACAAGGTTTGATTCGGATTGTCGGGGAGGGTAATATGAAAATCAGCCTGTTTATGGAAGAAACGGCAAAATGCTTCCAATACCATGCGGGTAGCATTGGCTTTTCCGTCGGCTGAATAACCGGCAATGTGAGGTGTGCCGATAAATACCTTGTCGAGCAACTCCTGACTGATGTGAGGTTCGTTTTCCCATACGTCAATGACAGCACCCTTTACGAGCCCTTGATTCATTGCTGTAAGCAATGCTTCTGTATCTACGACTTCTCCACGTGAGGTATTGATGAGATAAGGGGACTGTTGTAGTTTTTGAAAGAAAGTGCTGTTGGCCAGATGGTAGCTCTTGTATTTCCCTTCCCGGATGAGGGGTGTATGAAAGGTCAGAATGTTACATTGTTCGGCCAGTGTGTCTAATGAACAGAAGCCTTCTTCTCCCTGATCTGCCCGGGGAGGGTCATTCAGCAGCACCTTCAATCCAAGGCGTTGTGCCATCTGCCGAATACGTTCTCCCACATGTCCTACACCAATAATACCCAAACAAGATTCTTGGAGGTTGAGTCCCTTTTCTTTTTGAAGGAGCAGAAGTACAGCGTGAAGATATTGTTCTACAGCCCCTGCATTGCATCCGGGACAATTGCTCCAGGTAATCCCGGCTTGCTGGCAATATACCGTATCAATGTGGTCGAAGCCGATGGTAGCTGTCCCGATGAACCGTACGTTGCTTCCTTCCAGCAATTCCCGGTTACAGATTGTCCGTGTGCGGATAATCAGGGCATCTGCGTCTTTAACGACCTCCGGTGTGAAGGCTTTCCCCGGCAGATAGACCACTTCATCCGCCAGTTGTTCGATGGCTTCGCGGATGTAAGGTATTTTGTTGTCTACGATTACTTTCATTTTTATTATATGCAGTTCTAAAGTCTTTTTTAGAATCTGCAAATGTATATACTTTTGGTGAAATGCGATACTAAAACATAAACAATGCATCGTAAATCTTATTTTATTCCTATCTTTGCCAAATAGGATTAATTATGGTACAGCAGTATGATTATCTGATTGTTGGCGCTTATGCCTATATGGATGAAACCATAGAAACGGTATTGAATTTAATGAAATAAGAATCTGTAAATGAATAAATAGCATGAAAAGTCTGCATATCATTACTCCGGTTAAGGATTCTATAGAGTTTACTTTAGAAACAGTAAAGGCTATTTTGGATTCCGAGATAAAAGTTCCTTATACTTATACGGTATATAATGATTTTAGTACGGAGGAGAATACAAAAATTTTGGAGGAAAGTTCAAAGCAATTGGGCTTTCGGTTAGTTAATCTGTCTGATTTGACAGATCATCCTTCACCTAATTATTTATTGGTGTTGCAGATGGCTCAGAAGGAAGCGATTGGGGCAGAAGCTGGTTTGTTGATTGTAGAATCGGATGTGGTGGTGAAAAAGAATACCTTGCAAGATTTGTTTGATGGAGCTTTGGCGCGCCCTGATTGTGCTATTGCAGCAGCTGTGACTACGGATGAATCTGGAGAAATAAATTACCCTTATCTGCATGCTAAGGGAAATGAGAATAAAATCTATGCGGAAAAGAAACATTGTAGTTTTTGTTGCTCTTTGTTGACATTGAGGTTCCTGAAAGAATTTGATTTTCACCAACTGGATGCTACGAAGAACTGGTATGATGTAACGATTTCTCATGAGGCTTTAAAGAAGGGTTTCCAGAATTATTTGTTTACTGTCTTGCCTGTCTGGCATCGTCCTCATGGAAGTCGCCCATGGAAACAGCTGAAATACAAGAATCCTTTGAAATATTATTGGTTGAAGTTTACAAAGGGATTGGATAAGATTTAGTTAATACGATTTATGAGTTTCTTTAATCATCAGACTTTGGTATTAAGTCCCGGATGTGAATCGTTTAGGGATTTCATGCTTTCTATTCCGGATCGTTTTGAGAAGGGAGAGGGTACCATCATACATAAAGGTAGAAATGAATTGAGAAAAATTACCTATAATGGAAACGTACTTGTAGTAAAATCTTTTCGTACTCCGAATATAATCAATCGTTGGGTGTATGGGGTGTTTCGTCCTTCAAAAGCCAAACGTTCTTTTGAACATGCCCAGATGTTATTGGATATTGGTGTGGGTACTCCTCGTCCCGTCGGCTATTTGAATATCCGTAAAGGATTGATGTTCGACCGAAGTTATTATGTAACGTATGCATCCGATTGTCCGTATACTTATGAGGAATTGTTCAAACATAAATTTGAGTATGAGGATGATGTGCTTCGTGCAGTAGGTCATGTAACGGCTCAGTTGCATAATCACGGCTATGCTCATAAAGACTATGGTAGAGGAAATATCTTGTTTGCTCAGACAGCAGAAGGTATAAAAATAGAAATTGTTGATTTGAACCGCATGGACATTGGACCGTTGGATATGAAAGCGGGTTGTAAGAATCTGGAGCGCCTTCCTGCCACTCCTCACATGCATAAGGTGTTGGCTGAAGCATACGCTAAAGAACGTGGTTTTGATGCCGACGAGTGTTACAAGCTGATGGTGGCTTATCGGAGTACTCAGCCTGGAAAGATTGATGGTCTTTATTAACTAGAGGGTATGAATATAATAGCTGTAGTAGTAACCTATAACCGGAGAGAGTTGTTGAAGCGTAACATTGCTTGCTTACGCTTGAATACTCCTGTTTCCTCCATAGTTGTTGTGAATAATGGCAGTACGGATGGAACTGGAGCATGGTTGGATGAACAGGAAGACTTGACCGTTATTCATCAGGAAAATGTCGGTGGGTCAGGAGGTTTTTATCGAGGCATTCAGTACGCTTATCAGGCAGGTGCAGACTGGATCTGGTGCATGGACGATGATGTGTTTCCTCGTCCGGACTGTATGGAGTATCTGCTGCCTTATACCCATGAACCTGGGGTAGGAATTCTTGCTCCTCGTCGTTTGATGGCAGGACAGATTTTTACCAATGACTTTCAGAAGGTGAACCTGAGCAATCCGTTTGCTTCCATGTATCAGCAGAAACTGAAGAAGCAGGTGGTTAATGGCCCGGTAGATATTTGTGGTACGGCTTTTGAAGGACTTTGTATAAGCCGTAAGGCCGTTGCAGAAATAGGCCTTCCGAATAAAGAGTTGTTTATTTTCTGTGACGATACAGATTACTGTCTGCGTGCAGTATTGGCAGGTTTCCGGATTCTATATATTCCCTCAGCCTTGATGGATAAGGAGAAGTTCTTTTCAAATGATAACTGGGAGGAGAGAAGCCGAAAGAAAAAATGGAAACGTTTTTACCAGGTACGTAATTCCACTTATTTGAATCATCATTATGGACGTAACTGGTGGGTGAGATACCTGCGTGGTTTCAATGGAATGCTGGGGTATTTGCTGGTAGCTTTATTCACTTGCCCGTTTAAGAATGTGTATACACTGAATGACGTAGCCAAATTCTGGCAAGCTTACCGTGATGGAATCCACGAGAAGTTAGGAAGATATTAGAATTATAAGAATAAAAACTCAAACGGCTTTAAAGGGTGTTTACAATTCCTTTAAAGCCGTTTGTTTTTATTATAGTGCCTGCATGTCATTCAAACGTTTGTAGTATCCGTTCTGTGCAAGCAGTTCTTCATGTTTTCCGTTTTCTACAATCTTTCCTTCATACAACACATAAATCTGGTTGGCATTTTTGATGGTCGACAGACGGTGTGCAATAGCAATAGTCGTTCTGGTTTTCATCAAGCGTTCCAAAGCTTCTTGTACCAGACGTTCACTTTCCGTATCAAGTGCCGAAGTAGCTTCGTCCAATATTAAGATAGCCGGATTCTTTAGAATAGCCCGTGCGATGGATATACGCTGGCGTTGTCCTCCAGAAAGGCGACATCCCCGGTCACCGATGTTGGTATCATATCCTTGTTCCGATTCCATAATAAAATCATGGGCATTGGCAATCTTGGCAGCTTCTATCACTTGCTCTTTAGTGGCATTCTCTACACCGAAAGTGATATTGTTGTAGAAACTATCATTAAATAGGATGGCTTCCTGGTTCACATATCCGATAAGTGAACGAAGGTCACTGATAGATACATCCTTTATATTCACTCCGTCAATTAGAATTTCTCCTCCTTGTACGTCGTGGAATCGGGGCAGTAAGTCTACCAGAGTTGATTTACCGGAGCCGCTTTGTCCCACCAGCGCAATTGTTTCTCCTTTTTTGATACGGAGATTAATGTCATTCAACACCTGTGTCTGGCCGTTGTAGCTGAATGTGATATGGTTGAACTGAATGTCTTTGTTCAATGAAGAAAGATGTTGCGGTTGCTCCTTTTCTACAATGTTGTTAGGCGCTTTTAGAATCTTGTCAACACGTTCCATAGAAGCTAATCCTCTTGGAATCATATAGCTGGCCTTTGAGAAATCCTTCAGCGGATTGATGATGCTATAAAGTATCACCATATAATAGATAAAAGTAGAAGCATCAATGGAAGAGTTGTTTCCTAAAATCAATGAACCTCCAAACCATAGCACAAAAACAATAAGCACTGTACCCAGAAATTCGCTCATCGGGTGTGCCATAGCCTGACGGATGGATACTCGACTGGTTGCATCACGATATTCATTACTGCATTTATTGAAGCGATTAATCATCTTCTCTTCAGCAGTAAAGGCTTTGATGACCCGCAGACCGCCTAGGGTTTCTTCCAGTTGCGACATGGTTTCTCCCCATTTTTCCTGTGCATCAAGCGACTGTCTTTTCAGTTTTCTGCCGATTTTCCCCATTAACCATCCCATGGTGGGCAATACGAGGATAGTGAACAAAGTCAGCTGCCAGCTGATAATCATCAGAGTTGTGAAATAAGAAATGATCAGAATGGGGTTTTTCAGCAGCATGTCCAGTGAACTGGTGATGGAGTTTTCAATTTCTGCCACATCTCCACTCATTCGGGCAATAATATCTCCTTTTCTTTCTTCTGAAAAGAAGCCTAAAGGAAGATAAGTGACTTTTGTGTATACCATTGTACGTATATCCCGCACAATGCCTGTTCGTAAAGGAACCATTACAGCCGTAGAGCCAAAGTAACAAGCTGTTTTTAGAAAAGTCATGCCTGCCAAAAACAATCCCAAAAGCAACAATGTGGTCGATGGTCCAAAACTGTCTATCAATTGATTTACATAATAGTAAAAATTATTTATAGCAGTTTCCTTCAATGAATCGACCGACCATTCCCAATCCATGTACTGATACACTTTTTCCTGTGCATTCGTTTTGAAGAGAATGTTCAGAATAGGAATTAAAAGAGAAAAAGAAAATACATTGAAAATTGCCGAAAGGATATTCAGAAGAACAGCCCAGCAGACATATTTTTTGTAGGGCGATACAAACCGCCGCATGAGTTGGAAGAATTCTTTCATAATAGAGAATGTAACTACTTGTATTTTGCAAAGATAGTGCAAAATACCATAGGTACGCCATCCTTTCTGTAAAATTTGAACTTTACGTACTGCGGGGATGATATATTTTTTGTAGCTTTGCCTTGAATTATAACTCCATATCCTGATGAAGCTGGTATATCGTATATTATTTTTCTTTTTATATCTGTTGTCTTTACTTCCGTTGAGGCTTCTTTACTTTTTCTCCGATTGTTTATTTTTTCCATTATTTTATGTGGTAAAATACCGTCGGAAAGTGGTGGAAAGGCAGTTGGATGAATGTTTCCCGGAGAAAAGTATGAAAGAGAAACGTGATATAGAGCGCCGGTTCTATCATTTCTTTTGTGATTATCTGATGGAGGTGATAAAATTGTTTTCTATCTCAAAGAAAGAAATGATGCGGCGGATGGAGTTTGTGGGTCTGGATGAAGTTCGTGCAGATTTAGAACGTGAAAACAAGAAATTCTGCTTTCTATATCTAGGGCATTATTGTAATTGGGAATATATTGCATCTTTGGCATACTGGTTGCCCGAGATACATTGTGGGCAGATTTATCATCGGATATACAATCAGTCGTTCGATGACTTGTTTTTGAAGTTACGAGGGCAGTTTGGTGGAGAATCTATTCTGATGAAAGACACACTTCGGCGTATTCTGACTTTGCGCGGACAGGAAAAGAAAGTGATGATTGGTTTTATTTCCGACCAGTTGCCCAAGTGGGAGAATATGAATCACTGGACTACTTTCCTGAATCATGAGACTTCTTTTTTCATCGGAGCAGAACGTATCGCCAAGCAGGTGGATGCAGCGTTATATTATGGGAGAGTAGAACGAGTTCGTCGTGGCTATTATCGCGCTTCTTTTGAGTGTATGGCATTGCATCCGAAAGAATATTCGGATTATGAATTAACCGACCTGTATGCTCGTCGTTTAGAAGAGCAGATTCGCCAGCAGCCGGGATACTGGCTTTGGACACATAAGCGCTGGAAACGGATGAAAGAGGATTGGTTGAAGTGGAAAGAAGATAATAAATAAAAAATGTGGCTATGAAAATAAATTGCGTTGTTGTAACCTATAATCGACTTTCTTTATTAAAAGAATGTTTATCAGCATTGGAAAATCAGACTTATCCAATTCAACGGATTGTGATTGTGGACAATTGCTCTACGGATGGAACATCTGAGTTTCTGGATAGCTTGACAGATACAAGGTATCTGATTATTCACTCCAAAGAAAATATTGGTGGTGCTGGTGGCTTTTCATTAGGACTTAAAAGTGCTGTGCTGGAAGGATGTGATTATACGTGGTTAATGGATGATGATACGATTCCTTCTTCTACTGCCTTAGAAGAGCTGGTAAAAGTTACTTTATTAGATGAAAATGTAGGATTTGTTTGTAGCCAGGTAAATTGGACGGATGGAAAGCCTCATGCTATGAATAAAGCATGTTTGATTTATAAGAATGGAGTACAAAGTAAGGTTGAGCATAATGGGGTTTTAGGCATACATTGCAATTTGGCTTCATTTGTATCTGTCTTGGTAAATACAAAGGCTGTTTATCAGTTGGGGCTACCCATTAAAGAATTTTTTATTTGGTGTGATGATTTGGAATATACGCTTCGTATAGCTAATTCGTATCCTTGTTTTTATGCTCCGAATAGTATTGTTTGTCATAAGACGGCTACCAATTACTCTCCTTCTATTGACAAGGCTCCGGCAAATATGGCCTGGCGTTTTTATTATTCTATCCGTAATAGCTGTTATATTAAAAGAAAGCAGGTAAATAGAATTGTATTTTTCTTTTCAGTATTAAATAAATATCGGGTGTGTATGGTGCGGTTAAATCGTCGTCCATCAAAAGAAGGGAGAGAAGAATTTATACATGCAATCAAGCGAGGTTGTTGGGATGGACTTTCGTTTAACCCAAAAATAGAGTATCTTCCCTGACATTATTTAGGATTTTGATAGGTTTCCCAGTATACCGTTATCATAATCTTCTATATCACCAATTCTGTTGAGAGGAATTGTTCAGACTTACTTGTCAACAAAAAACAAGGGCGTAATCCTATTGGATACGACCCTTGAAAATTTATTTGGAGAGTAAATTATAATTTTATACTCGCCGATTCCTTACTTGGCGTTAACCATTTTCTCAATGGATGTTTTAAAGAAAAATGATGCCCAGGTGATTTGCACTACTCTTATTTTACTTTTTGTATGTTGCGAATGGAAGTAACTTCCTGTGCATCTGGATTTGTTGCTTTTCGGGTGCAATAATCAAATTCTGCTGACTTTTCTCCACTGAAAGAGTTCCATTTCAGTTTCAGTTTTACAGTCTCTCCTTGTGTATCGGGCAGTTGGTCTAATTTGAAAGCAACTAGTGCATCTCCCATTTTACCTTCTGTATCACCAAAGGCATTGTGGCGGAATTCTACCTCATAAGAGTTATCAGGGTTCTGTGTGCTAATTAAGTTAACAAAATGAGGTTGCCCATTGCCCCAGCGGGTTGCAAATCGCAGTGTCAGGTAGCCATCCTCTGCAATAGTTACCCAATCATTCAGAATTTCTACCGGGTCGTTGCCATAAGTTTGGCTATTTTCTTCTTCCCCCAAATTAGGAGCCATAGGTTTAGTCAATATACTGTCTATCCAATTGATGAATACAGCTTTATCATATTCCTGAGGAGCTTCATTTGAAAAATCAAAGTTGGTTAGGGCTCTCACTTCTTTCTCACCAAAAGGAGAGGTTGTCATGTTCACTGGACGTAGTGTGGTACTATCGTCTAGTTGCAGGTATGGGGTATTGTCTGCACCCAGTTTTACTGTGACAAGTGCATTGGCATAGTAATGTGAAAGATAGAGGTCGTCGTTGTCATCGTCCAGACACGATTGAAATCCCATAGATAAACATAGAGCCATCAGGATGAAGAATCCTTTGCGAATGAATGATTGAGTTTTCATAATACATTATTTTTTAAGTTTACTCTTTTCTTACTGTTTTATACATAAAATGCTTGATATGGGTAATTCCTGCATGTAAAAAGGTTAAATGGTGTTGTATTTTTGCAAGGAGTCCCAAAATTATTTCAATTCATTTGCTACGTTGGTGCCGATTGGAGCGCTGAGGTGGTACCGATTCGTCCGCTATAGCGGTACCGATTCATGCGCTATGATGGTACCGTTTCGCTGATACTATCAAGATCTTTGGATAAAATACGTTGTCCGTTGGGATTTGTGTGGTATGCATTAGGTATTCCTTTGATGAAGTAGAAATATCCACTCTTAGTTATTTTGATTAAAAGAATAAAACAACTAAGAGTGGAATTTATAGAAAAAACATTTATCTTATCTACACCACATGGAGCGTACCGTCGAACTGCACGCCCTGCTGCGTGAGATGCTGCTTCTTCGATACAATGCGGTGCATGTTGTCGTAGCCCATCTCCAGCCGGTAGGAAGCGGTCTTGCTGTCCGCTCCGGCATAGGTTCCCGTGGCACTTGTCAGGCGGTAGAGTGCGTCATACGTATAGGCATGCGCCATCTGTCCGCCCGCCTTTCCGCTTTCGGGAAGAGCGGCCTTGTTGACAATGCTGAGCACGTTGCTTACGGCATCATAGGTATAGGCATTGTCCATGATGGACTTGCCGCCTGCGTTGACCGTCAGGTTTTGCAACCTGCGGCGTGCGGGCTCGTAGGTGTAGAAGGTCTCCGCACCGTTGCAGTATTTCAGATAGGTGCACTGCTCGAACTTGTCATAGCCGATGCGGTTCATGTAGTCATAGCCGTAGGACTTGTAGCCGCGTACCTTTTCCAGCTGACCGCCGAGGTTGTAGGAGTAAGTGACCTTCTCCTCGTCCGGGTAGATCATTTCCAGAAGGCGGTTGTGGCTGTCGTAGGTCCACTGCGTCACATAAGTGGCAATCGCCTGGTTGGGCACAATCAGCGTGCGGCGGGTCTTGGTGACTTCGCCCATCTTGCCGTAGAAGTACTCGATGGCTCCCGTTCCGTCCTCACGGAGTATCAGGCGACCGATGCGGTTCTGCGAGGCGTTGCGTCCACCGTAGTAATACTTCACGTTGTTCTCCGGGTGGTCGGGATAGTTGATGCTCGTCTGCCGGTGATAATCGTAGTCGTAGGTGATGGACTTGCCTTCCTTGGCAAGGTTGGCTGTTTGTTTGGTCAGCACATTGCCGAGTGCATCATACGTAAAGGTGGTGATGCCGCTTGCAGGATGGTTCACCTCGGTGCGGCGGTTGCCCATGTCATATACGGTGGTCGTCATGTTGCCTTCGGTATCGGTAACTTTGACCAGACGGTCGATGCCGTCATACACCGTTACGGTCGGCGATACTCCGTCAAATGCCTTGTTGAAGTCCGTACGCTTGCCTAGCTCTTCCGTGACGGGATAGTAAGCCTTGGCAACACGTCCGAATGCGTCATAGACATTGCGTCCGCTGACAATCATTACGCTCTGTGCATCGGACACCGTGCCTTCGGATGCCGAAGTGACCATGCCGTCCTTCTTTACCTGCACGGGCCGGCCGAAGCCGTCCACAAAGGTGACGGTTTCCATGTCATCGTCCGGATGCCGGATGTCGTCTTTTTGTATTCTTTTGTGCTTTTATTATTTTATATCTATTCTTATATTGCGTAATTGCATCTATAGAAAAAAATAGTTTTTTACACTCTTTTAATCTTTGTGATAAAGAGGTGATTTCCCAGTATTTTTTTTGAATATTCCTATATAAATTTGGATTTTCATAAAGATCAAAAAGTTTTACAGCTACAATTTCTTGCCCTCTAACCATTAATTCTTGAGAATTGGGAACTTTTAATAAAACATCCTTTGGTATTATATTATAATACTCTTTCCCAAAAAACATCACGGGTGCTGCTATAAAAGGTATGTTATTGACAATTATTTTTTTTCCCCATTTTGCTTGTGAATTAAATATTTTTTTAAAGTAATTCTGTGTTTCTATTTCTGCTATTCCATCAAGTTGATTATAAGCAATAAGAAAGATAATTTTTGCATCATCGGAAAGATTATTGCACAAAAAAGAAACATCTAGATTAAAATATAGCTTTGGATACGATACCCATTCAAAAAGACATACAACTTGCTTATTTGAAAATGTTGTATCTAAAATTTTTGCACGAAAGAAAGGAGTAACTTTTTCATTTGAGTATCTATTATCATATAAGCTAAAAGAGGTTACACCACCATCTAATTCTGACAAAGATAATATATTTAGCAAATTAGAATTATATTTGATAAAAGATTTAGGAGTAGAAAATTCATTATAATATATATCCATTTTATATGGTTTAAAATCAAGAGATTTTATAATACCATCAAAATAAATAGATAATATTTCCGTTTTCAAACGGATACAAAATGTAACTGTTACCATAAATATGTTTTAAAAATTATAAGGGCGTGCCGAATACATTCTTCTTATCTTAAAAAATTTCAAGCGTTGTTATGTATCAAAACTTTTAAAATCTTAAAAAGAGTATTTTACACGCCCTTAAATATATTATTTTATTTGATCAATACTTACATCTACATTCAGATTGTTATTGCGAATATAATTATGTAATTTAGTTCTTAAATCTCCTATTTCTTGAGACGAGTAACGTCCTTTTTCAACATATATTTGTAGAATTCTTTTATTGCAATTACCGACAGATGATAACCTCCTTAGTTTTCTATAAAGGTTTGGTGTTGACGATAATAGATTTTTTGCATTAGTTGTCGTAACATCAACTATATTGCCACTATTGTCGTCATAAAGATCAAATATAGGGTTATTATTTCTAATTTCGACATTAGCATTTTTATATCCCTTATATTTATGAGCAATAGCAAAACCTTCAGCTAACTTTCTGTTTTCTAAGCCACCTGAGAAAATTTGTTTTGCAGTAATAGATATGTCACCAACTTTTCTTGCAAAAATACTTGCTAACTTATCACCTACAATAGAGGATAGTGCTCCAAATCCAGCTTGCATCAATGCTCCGTCCCAAGTGCCATTTTGGAAAATATAGGTTGTCATGTCAATGCCAGCAGATAAAGCCGCAGCAGTATATTCCCCCTTTATAAGATTTTCTCCAGCAGACGATGTGACTTGAATCCAGTTTATATCCAATCTATTCCAAGAATCTTCAATAGAACCACCATTTTCAATCCATTCTTGAAGTAATTGAACACTAATATCCACTATGGCACCTGCAACAACACGCTTACCTGCCCACCAAATTATCGGTGCAATAGGGATTTGTCCACTAGGGTCTATATAATAAACGGGATTATTTACTGTATAACAATAGGTAGAATAATTTGGCATCTTTTCTTCCATTGGATCCGTAGAAATCCACAAACTCAGTCTCGGGTCATAGTACCTTGCACCATAGTAATACATTCCCGTCTCCTCATCGAATTCCTACGCATTGAAGAGATAAGGCGTATTCCAGATGCTGTTCCGCTCTTCAATGAACACTTCGCCGAACGGCACATACTCGATGTGCTGAACCACCTCACCGTCCAGGTTGGTGATGTAGCTGCTGCTGCCCAAGTGGTCGGGATGGTAGTAGAACTGCAACTTCTCGTATGCGTCCGGATTCTGGAAGTTGTTTTCCAGTGCCAAAGCACGGGCCTGTGCAGCTTCGGGAGAACCGTCGTCGCAACAGAATTATCGTGCCAACGAGCGAAATGCAAACTTGTTTGCAGATTTCCGAGTGCAGCCGATAATGCTAAAAGCAATCCCTGTCCGTCCACATAGTCGTTGTTGTCCGTTCCGTTGTACGGCACCTCAAAGATAGTATGATTATCCTTAATTACCTGCTGTTGGGCGGAATATTTTTGTTTGTAATTAACAGAAAGTCAGTCCGTTTCACTGCCGGCATATTGGATGCGTCTCGGGTCGGAACCGTAGGAAGCGAAGTCGCCAATCTTGGAAACGATGCGCTGCGAACCGATATAGATGTGCTTGGTGTAGGGCGCAGAAAACTAACTTGAGAAAGTATATTTAGGCACTTTACATATCTTGGGGTTTTGCAAATTGATTTGCAGATTCGTTTGGAGTATGATCTTATTTGAATCATACTCTTGTTGTTGATTCAAATAGGGTTTTTTATCTCCATACCAATATTGAAATATTGCATCATCCCATTGGTCGATACTTTGAGAAATAGTCTTGTAAACGCTCTCTGCCGTTTTGAAATCATTGCAAATTAGAGCGATACTATAAATCAACCGATATACTTTCATCTTTAATACAAAATTTCCAGCGAAAGTTGAATTCTTGAGAATCCTATGTAGGAACGCTACTATGTCATTAAATGGAATATTCCTTGCGGGAATGAATGGAACCTGTTTCTGACACTGGTGAAGAACGAAATCTACGCCATATTCCGTCATATTCTCCGGAAGATAGATGTCCATATTTTTATTATTGAGGATTGGTTGTTGAAATAATGGCATATCTAAGCACTCTTTAAGATTTGACATCCAAAGAGGATAAATGGAGAAGTATAGTTTATAGGCATTCTTCCCAGGAACTTTGACCATCACGATGCCTATAAGCATACAATTTAATACATAGACAAAACTACTTGGAGTAATGCCTTTCAAACTAAATTTCTTGCAAATAATCTCGGCAAATTGTTTTTTTGTCATTTCTTTCAAAATAAAGTGGTATTGGGATAGACTTATTGGTTAATTGTAATCATCATGTTGCCTTCGGTGTCGGTTACATTGTGCGTATATCATTATCAAGTTCTTTTCTCCATATTAGGGTACCAATAGTCGGCAAGATAATAGAGAACAATAAAGTGGCTTGGGCATAACCAGCAGGCAAGTAGTCTCCTTCAAAAAAAAGATAATCTGTTTTTGAAGAATAGTATAATTTAGGAAAATCCCCAGACTTTATCTTGTTCAAGATTCGATCTCCAGTATGTAATCTATATTGTTTTGATTTATAAGTTATAAGAATTGTGTTTGAACTCTTATAGTTACTTTTTTCCTCAAATCCATTATATGTGTAATCAGTAATAGGCTCCTGGGTCTTTTCTATATAGTTGCCGTATAAATGACATAGATACAAAACAAGAGCAAGAGCTAATCCTGCGCAAAAAAATGTCTTAAATAATGTCTTAATCTTCATGGCTATTCTGTTTAATTACATATAATGGCCTAATTCTTCGTTTAAATCTAAAATAAGCTGTTTAAGATTGGTGTCTAATTTATTCCTTTCAATCATTTCTTTTAGTCCTTCAACTTTTGAAATGACTGAAGACGCTAAGAACCTTTTTCTTTGGATGTCGGAATGTCGGAAAAAATCATGTTCTATGATTATCGGAAGTCCAATAGCCTTTTCACGTTTACGGTATTTCTCAGTAGTCAGAATATGCATTCGTTCATAATCACAGGGTAACACGTAAAACTGAAAAAGAATCCGTCTCAAATCTTGCCCATAATCTGAATATACGATTCTCTTTACAAAGCAGTCCAATCCTATTTCGCCCCAAATATAAGAACGAAACAATTCGCCTTTTCTTATCGCTTCATCTTTGGTCTGTTCCGAGGCATCAGCGAGTATTGATGGATAGGAAACGAAGCATGCAAATAGATTGGTATCAGTCATCATCTTAATACATGTTATTGTTTGGCACCCATATATCACTTTAAAAAGTTGGTGCTTCCAACCTGTTTCCCACAAAGTTACTTTTTTCTTTGATAAAGCCGTCAGTTGGAGAACAAATTATCTGTGTATCAGATTGTTTTTAACACTTTATTTACCGAACGAACATACCATATATATTGGTGTTCTATAAGGACTATCTCATCTATTATGTCGTTTTTTCTTATTATTGATATTGCTATTGGGTTCTAACTACAACAAAAAAGACAAGATGAAAAAGACAAGGGCTACATATTGTCCTTTTGCAATACCTGAATTACGACAAAAGACCCTATCAAACAACTCATCATAAAAGAATGTAGTGTTATTTAAACCGATTTGCAAACTATCAACGCTATTTATATAAGTGATGTACTCTTTATTTTGGTAAATAAGAGTTGCCGTTGGATGTTGCCTTGAACTGTATTCCAAATCTAATTTAATGATATCACAGGTAATATTATCTCGGGTTTCAGAGATGTATGTTTCTCTGGCACTAATTAAAAACATAGATACTGTAAAAAGACCAAGACCTAAGTTTATCAGCATTATGACAATTTTTCTTCTCATTTATCTCATGTTTAATAGTTTATTCCCCTTTTTTATACGCTATGAATAACTCCATCACGTTCTCTTTATATTTAACACCACCTGCAACACTGATAAGATGTTCTATATCCCATTTGTTCTTTTTTGAAATAATGCCAGATAAACTATTTTCTTCCAAAGCAAAAAGAAGGTCAAGAAATGTTTGTTGATCTTTGGCGATATAACTCATAATACGTTCATCATCTGCCCAGTCCATTTCTACAACCTCGCCAGTTTCTTTAAGAATGGCAAGCGGGAAAGCCTCCCGCCATCCAAAATAAATAAATCGTTCTGTTTCTTTCAACTCATCAGATTTATTGAAACGGAATATCATTATTGCCAGTCGGGACACATCATAGTTGCAAACCAAATCTATAACAGCATCATTCTGCTTTATAATGGTATGAGCTTTATTATTCCCGATAAATAACTCCTCCAAATAGATTTGAGCAAAACCTTCAGGCATCATCGAGAACGCACATTCGTTTGGAGTGATAGCCTTAATTGCGGTTACAAATTCTGATGCTGTCATAGTTTATAATTCTTTATCAGTAGTTATCAAGTTCCTGAATAAATCTTCAATAAGAGTATTTACGTTTGCATTTTTGTCGCTGACATCTTCTGAAAGAGGAAAGACAGATTTCTTTAATTTCCTTATTTGTCAATTTCGTCGGCAACTCTCTTTCTGACAATCTTCCCACCAATGTTTTTTTTCTTCAGGGTTAAATATTTCAGATTGCCATTGTTCCCATTCAGGACTGTTGTATTTGGGATTGACATGCATATCTTCATCGCCAATATCAAAATCAAAAGTATATGGCAGACGATATTCCCCCCAAATGCATCTTTTTAATGCTTTGGTTTTATAGTTTTGCCATATACCGACATAATTGCGATTATTTAACTCGCCACCTCCTGCATCTATATCCAAACATACCTTTTTATTGGCTTCGTCTATATAGCAATATGCACCATATGTGCCTTTGAAAAATCCAGTTCCGAATTGCTCTTTATCTTCCGTAAACAGATAGTTGCACACCATGACATAATAATTAGGACTATCCGGATCGTTAGCCCTTTCCCATACCTTGTATATATGTTCAATAAATATTTCTCCTATAAAGTCACATATATTCTTTCCCACTTTTGTTTTACCATTTACCGTGAATGTTAGGGAATCTATACGTTCAACTTCCGGATGGATAAATATTTCAATCCGGGTATATTTGTCACCAAGTATTCCGTTAAATGAAGTTTCCTTGTAGTATGACTCACCATCTATATTTTCATACGTGAATTGTTCTGAGTTGAACAATGCCCTTTCGAATACATACCCGTTTCCCAAAAGTTCATGAGTAATATCGACAAATTTTTCGGAGTTGTCCGGTATAAGCCATTTCTTATATTCAGAACTGAAATCAATTTGATTGCAGTCAACGTATTCTCTCAATTTAGGGTAGTAATATGGATTGTATTTTTTGCTTTGGGCGAATATCACAGAACTATTGGATAGCATTATGATTTCCATCAATACAATCTTATTTATCATCTTCTGCCACTTCTTCATAAACAAAATAGATTAACCATAATTGTACAAAGTTACTTTATTTCTTCGATAATACTTTTATTGGGAAAAGGAATAATCTGTGTATCAGATTGTTTTTAACACATTAATTACCTCACGAACACATTGCTCATGATAGAATACTCAAACAAATTACGATGATGACGATACGTACTTTCATTTAATCTTAATCTTCAATCATTTTCAATAGTCTTCTTTTTGCTTTTAAATCTCGGTTGGAATCTGAAAAATCAGGATCTTTTATTTCATCAATCAGTTCTTTGCGGACGGATGTTCTTCTTTCATACATAGGTAAATCGGGGTCTGCTCCGTGCTTTAATAGCTCCTCTGCTACTGTATAGTGTCTGAATAATATTGCTATTTCCAAAGAAGTAGAATTAAGCTCCTTGAATCTGAAATTGGGGTCAGCGCCATTTGCAAGACAATAGCGAACGAGCTCCAAATCACCCTGTTGAGATGCTGCTTCAAGCGGAGTTAAAGGGCAGATTCCGCAATGTCTGCTGACAAACTCATTGACAAAAGCTATGTTTATATCAGCTCCGTATTCAAGAAGCAATCGGACATATTTTATTTTCTTGTCTTCATCCCAATATTGACCACATACATCTGAAATAGGGATAGAAATGCTCTTATTGCTGTCTATTACTACTTGATTTGGGTTGGCTCCATACTTCAATAGGGCTTCGACGGCACGTATTTTATCATCCGAAATGGCATAAAACAGAATCGACTGGTTGAATTTACTTTCTTTGTAGGATAACAATTCAGGTGATTGAGATAGAATCCGGTCGATTTCTTGTACATTCTGACGGTTGATGGCTTTGGCAAGTTCCTCACATGGAGTGTCTCTGTATAATCTGTAATCATTCGCAGTTACATGTTTTTTGTCTATCGGACCGTCCGTAAAATACCAATATCCGACATATATCACTCCAAGATAAAATAGAAATGGCAAGATGGCAGGAAGGCATCTCCTGTATTTAGAATACATCCATACGCTAACCCAACAAATACCCAAAAGAATGAATGAATAGGAATTGACAGCAACAAACCATGCGAATGCTTCACTTACATTGGAAGGATTATCAAAAAAGAAGATGGTGGAATATAACACAAGAGGAGCTGCGAGTATCGGAAGCAAAACGATGATACACACTATTTTTAATGCCGCCGGGTAATTCTTAAAGTCTAATTTCATCATGTTGTAATAAGAATGAATGAAGCTTTCTACACACAATTAATAACAACTATTTCTCTTCATTTTTAGAATTTAACTGCAACTCAACTCCGTCTATTGTTATCGAAGAGCTACGCAGCAATGCGACATCGATTATATGCTCTGTAGTTTGTAACATATAATGGGCTATATTAAGCGTGCTGCCATATAGTTGTTTCTCGCCAGCATCTTCCAACCACTTTATAAAATTAGAGTTTTCAACTTTAATCAAGGTTGCTGATGTTTTAGGAGCATTCACAAAATCAGCCCACCGGAAATGTTCCAAGGTGACTCTGTATGAAAATACATCCGAGAATGTTATTTTGATAGTTCGTTCTTCACGGAATGAATCCAATTCAACCACTAAATCGGTAGCATTATATTCAATACTTGATAAGGAACATTCTCCTGCAATAATTTGCAAAGGAATCCATTTTTCTGTCTTAGAAGAATTTGTCATCATCATCTATTTTAGAATATGTCGGTAAAAGACCGCATTGTTATCTACCCTGCCACCGGAGTTGATATTATATTCAGATGGAACATAAAGCGTATCTCCAATGGTGACTGCAGGCTTGGGTATATTGTATATCCCTTTAAATTTCCATATTTTCCCATCGCTGTTACGCTTCAGGAAATGAGCAAAAGTCCATGGTCCAACATCAAAATGCAACATCGTATAATCCGAATCAAAACAAATCACGGGCTTATATCTTACGATTACAGTATCCTCTATCGAAACACACCCATCATGTTTCCCCCGCCATACAAGGCTATCTTGTACCTCTTTGCGAAGTTCTATGTACTTCACAGGTGCACCATCAGTATAATCAATGATTCGGCTATCAATAAACCAATAGCTTATCACAGACAAGACTATCAAGCCGGTTATTATTATCCACTTTTTCATTATTTTGTGTAATAAATGATAGTTTCAAGTTGCTACTGCCTATATAAGAAGTCAATCATCGCCTTTATGGGATAGTTAGCTCATCTTTAAGAATCGACATGTATGTCAGCAGGAAGCTATACTATTTGTAGTCTTCTAAAATTTCACTTAAATCTTCTGCAAATGTATTCAATCCTACGATTTTGCCAACGGGCTCTTGTATTGTCGGAAAAACATTAAGAAGAAGTTCTTCCTTACAAATATAATCTATTACAGATTCTTCAAAAGAATCAAGAGTTATAGCAATACTTACGCAATCTGCATTCTCTTTCATACAAAATGCTTGAGCATATTCTTTGGAAGACCATATCGGAAGTAGTCGTTCTTTTCCAAAAGGCTGAATCGCAAAGGAGTTTTTATCTCCAACTAACCACATTGTTTCAGTATCAGCGATTCTTTTAAGCGTATACTGATATCTTACTTCAGGCTGGCACTTCGTTAGAGCCTCATATTCCTCATTAGAAATCCTAAGTTCATTTAGACTTGCTTCTTTTCCCATTGTTGTCATATTTATGTTGTAATCGCAGAACCGCATTCTATCTTATCCAAAAATAGCATAATTATCCTAATTACCTGCTGTAGAGTGGAATATTTTGCTTGTAATCAGCAAAAAAATGTCCGTGGCACAGAATACAAAAGTAGTGGTTTGTTGTGGTGTATTTTACCTGTTTACCTGATGAAAAATGTATAAAGCAATGTGAATTAATTAACTAATGTTTGATTGTGTTTGAGCTGTATGGGTATTTAATGCATAAGAAACACGGAATAAATAACTTAAGTATTAGCGTTTAATAGCCTTAGCTAGCACTGTTTGAGGGATAAATGAATTGAAGCAACTGAAAACAATCAATCTGACGACCAAGATACTTGTTGCTCTTGTTGTTGGTATCTTTGCTCATCTAGATAGCCTTGTATATGGGTTCGGTGTTCTATGGGCTGACGGTTATAAATATAAGGTTGTATGTAGCTCTCGGTTCTTCGGTTATAGGTATGATGGTTTATAATGTGGAAAAAGGGTAAAAGGTCAAAAAGTTCAATAAACAGTTTCAGATGATTACCTTATAGGTAACTCAGCGCTATCTGCTAAAACGCAAAACTCCGAAACGCTTGATAATGAAGCATTTCGGAGTTTTGCGGTGGTGCCACCAGGAATCGTAATTTATTTCCAAGTGGTTGAATATCATTCTTTTCTAAAAGCTACTCAACTGTAATCTCCTCCGATTGCTCCACCAATGACTTGCTGCGTTCTGCGCAAGGTTGCGTGAAGGTTTCCAAGTGCAAAGGTAGAAAATAAGTTTGATAAATCATCATGCTTCTAGACTTTTATTATTGCTTATTATTCCAAATCTATTGATATGGTTTATATGGCAACAAGTTACTTCCTGCAATTTTATCCACTTTTCTGAAATTCAATGTAGTATTTTCAGATAATATCGTTAAATTTGCATAGTAAATCAAAGTATTATAATTAACAAGCAAATTAAGACATATGGAATCACAAAAAATAAATAGGTTAAAAGTTGTATTAGTTGAGAATGGAAAGACTGGAAAATGGTTAGCGGAGCAAGTAGGAAAGAATGAAGCGACCGTTTCGCGATGGTGTTCCAACAAAATGCAACCCTCTCTTGATATGCTTGTGAAGATTGCGGTACTTTTGAATGTCGATCCTCGCCAACTTATTAATGGGGGTAACAATTATTGATCATGACAAAGAAAGAGGATATGATAACACCATTAAAAGAGCAAAGTAAACGATCTGCTGCAGAAATTTTTGCGGCTTTTGAATATCAATGGGATTGCTTTGTGTTAATGCTGTTGAAAGAGAACGATGATACTGTAACTGTTAGTTTTGAAATTCGTGACGACGTGGATGTACAGTATGAAGATAATACTATTTTATATCAGATTAAACATAGTGTTCAAAAAAATGCAAGAGGAGAAACGATAAATTTAAGTAATCGTGATGCCGATTTATGGAAAACGATTTCCACATGGATGAAGTTTATTGACGAAGACTCAGATGTCTTAGAGAAATCTAGCTTTATACTGGTGACGAATAAAAATATATCCAAGAATAAATTTGTCAAGGCACTTGAATCTTTTGCGAGGGATAACAATGTAGATAATTTGAAAGCGACACTTATCACTGTAAGAGACGATGAAAGGACAAAACTAGAAAATTCAACGGATACGGCTAAAAAGAAGGGTGTTGATATTTCAAAAGTAATTAATGAATTATTAGGCAAAAACTACTTGTATGAATTTTGCAATCGAATTTCCGTCTCAAAAACTTCTGATTTATTGAAAGAAGATATAAAAAGATTAATGAGTAATCGTTTTGGTTTAAACCGTAATCGTGTTGATTGGGTTTATAGTCAACTAATGACCAAGTTAAAAGATGATTCTATAGAAAATATTGTAAAAGGTCTACCTGTATCATATACTGGAGCGATTTTCACAAAACGATATCAAAGCATACTTGATATTGGTCGTCAAAAAATCCATTTTCGAACAGATTATAGTTTCCAAGAGTTCAGCGGTGAGCCTCGTGATCTGTTGTTTATGAAACAACTTTTTTCCATTGGAGATACTAAAGAAGATGAATTAGACAGGATAGTCGAATTAACTACAAGATGGCTATGTTTCAATAATAATCTTCATGAGCATTGGAATAATGAGGTTTTGACCAGTGATGATGTGGATAAACTGACTAAGAATGTCTTTTCAACATGGGACAATTGTTATCGTTCCAAACACCGTAAAATTACATCAAAATCAACAGATGATGAATTATGCGAGGCTGGATGTGATACAGTCAGTGAAATGCGGAATAAGAATTTCTCATTGGCAAACAATCCATTAGAAGAATTTTTAAGTGAAGGATGTATATACTATTATTCAAATACTGCCACAGATATAATTCCTGAATTACCAATAATTGGCTGGCATCACGATTGGAAACTAAAATTCAAAAATCCAAATGAATAGAGTCTATAATAATGAAGCCATTATTATGGCATGTGTAGTTCATCTTCTCAAGAAAAAGAATATGGATATGGCGTTGTTGTATCTATTAAGTACACTGCTTATTGATAACCAACTAAGCACCATTTTGAGAGTATCTGTATATTTTGAACAGTTATCCGTGTCTATCAGAAATCAAGGGCTAATATCGCGTAAGTTAGATTCGTTTGGTCCTTATTTTATAAATGCTTTGGTTATATTGAAACAAAGTAATATTATTGAGATTTCCGATGGCAGATTACAATTAACTAATTCTTCCTTTCCCGAAGGTTGTTTGAAATCGAAGAGGCTGGAGCGCATTATAAAAAACTCGGAACACCTATTAAATATATGTTCTGGATTATCAACCAAAGAATTGTATAACAACTTGAATATTCAACTATGAATCTATATATAGCAAGCATAAAATTGTGGTTCAAAGGTTTTCGTGAAGATGCCAAAATGACGATAACCTATCCATTTGATCCAGACAAAATTAATGTTATTACAGGACACTCTTCTACCGGAAAGTCTTCACTTCTCGGTATTATTGATTATCTTCTCCTGTCAGATAATCCAACTATCGTTGAAAATATCATCAATGAGAACGTTGAATTCTATGGAATGAACATTATTATTGATGGGATAAGCTATATACTAATCAGAAAGGCTCCTTTGATGGGCATAGGCTCTCCCGATGTATACTTTGAAGAAAGCACTGATTATCCTGAGCCTTACAATCCGACACATAGTATTGGTGATCTAAGAGCTCGGCTTACTGAAATTTTTGAGGTTCCTAAACATACGGAAAATGTTGGTCATAAAAAGTTTACTATGACATTCAGGCATTTCTTGCCATTTAACTATTTGACCGAGGATGTTATTTCATCTGCGAATACCTATTTTGATATTCCTTTTTTTATTAACAGAAGCTTTGATGCATTTCTCGATTTTGCATTGGAACATGTTAACGGTATTAAATGCCACAATGAAAAGGATATTACGTCTGAACTTGAAAAGGCAAATAGGGATTTAGCTCGATACCAGCAAAACCATCTGCTTGCTCAGGATAAGGAGAGGAAGTATAAAGAGGAATTGTCCTTAATATTTGAGGACGCTTTGAGTCTCAGCCTTATCCCAACTGATAATTTATTTTTGAGGGAAGATGCAGACGGGATGTTAAAATTTATTCAACAATCTATATCGGCGTATGACAAACTTATAAAGAACGAGGAAGATACCAATAAGCTCAGCAATCTTAGAAAGAAAAAAGATGAGATTCAAAACAAACTGAGTGTGTATAACTCCTTGCTTGGAGAAATGAATAAACAGAAGAATCTTGGCGCAAGAGTTGAGGACAGCCTGCGTCCAGTTGCTTTTATCCGCGAACATATTGATGAAGTAATCAATTCTCCAGATACGATAGAATTGCTTGATTTATTGGAAAGTCAACTGCAACAAATCAAAGTAATCAAGCAAAATCCACCAGTGCTTCCTACTGATTTTATGTCCAGATATGAAGGACTTAAGCGTGAACTGGAAATATGTAAAAATGATTTAATTCGGTTGTCAAATCTTCGTAAAACTATAGGTGACCCAGTATGGCTAAACAGAGCTTTAAGCATTAAATATCGACTTAAGGGTTTGAAGAGACCCACAAAAGACGACTATCAATTAGCCGTGGAGCAAGCAAAAATATCTGCAATAGCATCTTTAGAAACTCACCTTAAACAAATATATCTGTCTCCTCATGATGTAAAGGTAGTACTCAACAAATATATAAACCATTACTTTCAATCTGAAAATGGGATGGTGGATTCCTATCCAGATGCTTCCATGCGTTATGATGACGTGGAACGGAGAGTTTCGCTCTTGAAAGAGGGTGAAGAATATCCAATTAGAAATATCGGAAGTAAGTCAAACTATATGTTTTTGCACCTCTGCTTCTTCTTGGGGCTTCATAAGTCAATAATCACAAAGAAATCTAAACAGGTTGGCTCATTTTTGTTCATTGACCAACCAAGTATACCTTATTATGCTGATAAGGAAACACTTGACAATGATGATAAAAAACAACTGATGAAAGCATTCCGTCTTCTCAATGATTTTATGAAAGAAATTATATGCGACGAAGACAATCACTTTCAGATAATCCTCATTGAGCATGCGGATGAATCATACTGGAAAGATTTGGATTACTTTCACACTGTTGCAGAATTCTCAAAATCAAAAGATGGTGGCTTAGTCCCTAAATATATTTATAAATAATGGCAAACATTAAATTAGGAATCCCGACAATTGCCACAGTTCAAAAGGTTGGCAATAAATCAAAAGAGGAGGGTATCGCATTTGCTTCTAAAGTGGATGATATGTCTTTTGCTTCAGAATTTATATCAACACTGGTAAAAAATACATTTAAGTTTGATGTTTTTAGCCAATTTGATTCTATTGATTCTTTGGATATGAATCCTTCATATAGATTTGTACGCAAGATATTTGAAAACAAAGATAATTTTGTTAAGCAGTCAAATAACCTTGCTAGGCATCTTTATGATCAAAGTATACACCCACATATTAGTAATGGTGAATTTTATGTAATCTATATTGACGGTTGTATTATCAACAATGAAACTGTAGATGCAGTTATGTTACTCAAAACGGAATTAAAAGATAGTTTTTTGACTGTATTATATGAAAATGGGGAATACTCTATAAAATCGCAATTGGGCTTAAGTACAAAACGTTTAGACAAAGGTTGCTTAATTTTTAACACTCAGTCTGATAAAGGATATTTGATTTCAATAGTAGAAACATCAACTGTCCGTCAAGATGGTAGATATTGGTCTAATAATTTCCTTTATATTAAAGATATAATTACTGATTTTCAATATACTGAACATATAGCGGACTTTTGTTCTACTGTGGTTCAAAAGATTAGTAAAGAGAACCCTGAAAAATCTTTGGAATTAGCGAAGGTATCTCGAAGAATCACACAAATTTTGCAAAAAGATGGTAAGGAAATTAATACGAATGAACTGATTTCGTCATTAATAATTGATGATGAGATTGCTTCCATGTTGTCATCATATAAAAGAGAATATGAGGAAAGGAACGGTAAAATGCCCAAGACATTCATATGCACACAAAATGCAACAAAAAGAAAAGCTATTACAAAAGCAAATATTCTGAAGATAGGTTCTGATTTTGAACTTAAGGTATTAGATTCATCTGCCATTATGGAACAGGGTTATGATAATGAAAAGAAAAAGAATTATCTCAAGCTATATTACAGATAAGTATAAATGAAAGTTATGACAATTGACGATATAAGGAATTTAATTGCCTCGGACGAGTCACGTACTTTGGAACTGAAGAAGACTACCGGCGAACTGAAAGATGGAATGCACTCAGCGTGTGCATTCCTTAATACAGAAGGTGGTTGGTTGATTTTTGGTGTTGCTCCCAAGTCGTTAAAGATAATTGGACAGGAGGTAACAGATAAGACGCAGCAGGAAATAGCTCAGGCTTTGGCTGGGTTGGAACCTGCTGTAGATGTGCGAGTAGCGTATGTTGATGTACCGGAATATCCGAGAAACAAAGTTATAGCCATGCACTTTGACGGTTGGGTATGGGGCGAGCGTCCACATACATTCCACGGTTGCCCCTATTACAAAGTTGAGAGTACCACGAAAGTGATGCCACAAGATATGTATGACGAGCGTATCCGTGCGCATCAACCTCAGTTGTATGCGTGGGAAAGGTTGGCTGCTGATGGTGTGACTTTGGCAGACCTTAACGAGAATCTAATCCGTAATTGCATCCGTCGAGGTATTGATGGCGGGCGTATTCCGGAATCTGCATTGTATGAGCCGACAGGAGATATTTTATCAAAATGGAAGTTGCTTAAGAATGGTGTGCCGACAAATGGGGCGGTCTTGCTCTTTTCTAATAACATAGACGAATATCCACAGTTCACGTTAAGAATGGCGCGGTTTGTAGGTACGAATAAAAATATGTTCCGAGACAATCAACGTGCTGAAGGTAATTTCTTCCAACTTTTAGATGCCGGAGTTGCGTTCTGTTTCAAGCATCTTTCTCTCAGTGGTAGAATCACCAATCATAGTTTGGAACGGGAGGAGCAGCTTGAAGTGCCTTATCATGCGTTGCGCGAGGCTCTTATCAATGCCCTTTGCCACCGTCATTGGGAGAGGTATAATCTGACTATCAGTCTTGCAATTTATGATGATCGTATAGAAATTGCAAGTCCAGGCATATTTCCACCTCAGATAACACCTGAAAACATAAAGGAGCCTCACGAGTCATATCCGCATAACCTGAAAGTGGCGGAAGCACTTTATCGAATGACTTATCTGGAAAACTGGGGTAGCGGTGCAAGGCGTATCATGGATGCTTGCCAGGCGCAAGGTGTGGAAACTCCCACATGGTCTTCGGATGGAGGTTTCGTTACTATCACGTTCAAACGACCTGATTTCAAATCCGATATCATAGAGAATGATAAAGAGGACAAAAAGATAACAGAGGAGGGCAAGTACCCCCTAAGTACCCCTCAAGTACCCCCTAAGCATCCCCTAAGTACCCCTCAAGTGGAATTCCTCATTCAAAAAATGGAAGATTCTTACATGACAATGAGGAATATGGCGGATGTATGCGATATTAAAGACTTAAAGTATTTTCGTGAGAGATATATTACCCCAGCATTGCAAGAAGGATTGATTGAACGGCTTTATCCAAATCAACCGAAGCACCCCAAACAACAATACCGACTAACAGAAGTGGCTAAGGAATGGCTGACGAATAATGTCAAATAGAATTATTACAGTCGTAACGTAATATAACCGCATCGGAATGGCAACCTCATTCCGATGCGAAATTTTATAGTCAGTATTTTGGAGACCTATGTCTATCGGATTTTAAAGACATTTACTGAATTTCTCTCTTTTAAGCTAAAACTTCCAATATATGCTGTTGATCCTTTTCATCAATACCGAATAACTTGTAAAATTGAGCATTCATTTCACTATTAATAAATTACCGGCTATGGTTGCTGAAATTTATACTTCAATCCATATTCTTCCAGTTTGTTGTACAGTGTTGTACGTCCTATCCCGAGCAGTTCGGCGGCAACCTTGCGGTTCCCGTTCGCCTGCTTCAACGCGCGTAAGACACGCTCCTTGTCTTCCGCATCGCTGCGCAGGGCGAAGCTGATGGGTGAGGCCGCCCTCGTCACGGCAAGTTCCAGATGCTCTTTCGTGACAAGACCCGTCTGTGCCTGCAACACCGCGCCCATGATTTTCTGACGAAGCTCGCGGACATTGCCCGGCCACGCATGGGTCAGCAATGTTTTGCGGGCTTCACCGTCAAAGCCGATGACATCGCATTCCAGTTCCCGGTTCGCAATTTCACGGAAGAACTCAGCCAAAGGCATGACATCCTCCTGACAGTCGCGCAACGGCGGGACGGTTATCTCGAAGTCGTGCAGGCGGTATAATAGATCCTGCCGGAAACGCTTTTCATTGACCGCCTTCTCCAGATCCTCGTTGGTGGCGGCGATGATGCGGACATTGAAACTCCGGTCAGACTTGTCGCCAACGGGACGGAACCGCCGTTCCTGTATGGCGCGCAGAAGCATCTGCTGGGTTTCCGGTGCGAGGTTGCCCACCTCGTCCAAAAACAGCGTGCCGCCTTCCGCCTCATGGAAATAACCTTTCTTGACACTGTCCGCACCCGTGAACGCCCCTCTGACGTGTCCGAAGAAAGCCGACGGCGCAAGCTCTTTGGTGAGCGAACCGCAGTCCACAGCCACAAACGGTTTTCCTGCCCGCTTGCCCTTGTTGTGCAGCAGGTGGGCGATATGCTCCTTGCCAGTGCCGTTCTTCCCGAATATCAGCACACTCATGTCGGTGGGGGCTACCAGCCTTATCCGCTTCATGATGGCTTGGAACGCCGAGCCGTCACGAGAGAACAGGGGCATACGGCTTCGTCCGATATTCCGTTCTTTTAATATGGTACGTAGCAGAGGGACGAGCTTGTCCTCCACAAGCTGCTTGGGTATGTAGTCCAGCGAGCCGAGTTTCATGCTTTCAACCGCCGTATGTACTTCGGCATAGTCGGTCATGATGACAAAGGGCTGCATCCTGCCCTCCTTGCGCATCCAGCGCAGCAGGTCGATACCGTTGCCGTCGGGCAGGCGCAGGTCGGAAACCACGATGTCCCCGTCTGCGGCTTGTTGCAGATATTTCTTCGCGGTCGAGAGGTGGAAAGCCTGCACGGTGCGGAATCCCTCGCGTGCCAGCAGGTTACAGACAAACTCGCAATACACGATGTTGTCCTCCACCACGATGATTTTTGTATTATCCATTATTATATTTTCTCCTTTCTTCTTTTGCCAGCCGGATGATTTCCGAACCCTTATCCAGTACGGATTTTATGGCATTGCCAATTGTTTTATCGTCAGGCGTGCTATCACAATGAAGCAGTTTATAAAGTTTCCTTAATGGCTGGTCGGTACGGAGTATCTCCCACGAGCTGCGCAGGTGGTGTGTCAGGGCGTCCAGTTCCTGAAGGTCTTTCCGTTGTTCTGCATTCCTGACCGACTGCAATTCCTTTTCAGTTTCCGTTATCAGTTTCTCCAGCATGACGGCTTCATTCCCGTATGACAGCAGGGAGGTGAAATCCGGCTTTTCATTCCGGTTGCCTTTCATGGCGCATTTGTCTGAAACCTCCAACAGTTCCGATATGGAGAACGGTTTGAGCAGGCAGCCGGAGAATCCACGTTCTATAAGCTCCTCCTTACTGCAACTGCCCGAAGCGGTTGTCACGACTACCGGGATAGTCTTTGAATTGCCAACGTTGGAGGTACGTAGCAGCTCCAGCAGCTCGAAGCCGTTGATTTCCGGCATGTTCAGATCCGTCAGAAGCAGGCTGTATTCTTTCCGGCGTATCATTTCCATCAGTTCTGCAGCATCGGTGCAGGTTTCGCAGTGTACGCCTTCCTGTGCATACATTTCTTTAAGCATCAGGAGAAGTACCTCGTCATTGTCGATGGCAATCACATCATGGAATGTATGGTCATGATGAATCCTTGTCTGATTTATCCTTTCCGGCAGTTCCCCGGCTGTCTGCATGGGTATTTTCACCGTGAAACGGCTGCCTTTGCCTTTCTCGCTCTCCAGCCGTATCGTGCCTCCGAGCATTGACACGATACGCTGAACGATGGAAAGTCCCAGCCCGAAGCCGTCTTTTGCGGCGGCGTTTGCCAGACGCTCAAACGCACCGAACACCCGTTGCTGTTCCTCTTCGGTCATGCCCGTACCCGTATCTTCGACGATAAGTTTCAGGACACCGTGATTGTAGTCCGTTGTCAGAGAAACGCCACCGTTATCCGTGAACTTGATGGCGTTTGACAACAGGTTGTTGCCGATTTGCAGAATACGTTCCTTATCAGTCAGGACGACTGCATCCGTCTGATTGATTATGGTAAGAGCCAGCCCCTTGTTCATGGCGATGGGTGTAAACTCCGTTTCAAGAATGTGCGTGATTGCCGAAATCCGGCAAGCGGAAATAACGAGCTGTTCCTTGCCGTTGTCCAGACGGAAGAAACTCAGCAGGGTGTTGAGCATTTCGCGCATCCGGTCGGAAGATTGCCGGATATTACGGACATATTGCTCTTTTTTATCCGCATCATTCCCTTTTTCCATCAACGCGGTATAACCGATTATTGCCGTTAAAGGTGTGCGCAGTTCATGGGTGATGGTATGCACCGCTTTCTTGCGGGAGGCTATCAGAGCCTCGTTTTGCTCTACCGACTGTTGCAACTGTCCTATTAAATCAGTCGTTTTCTGTTTGTACCGTTTGATTCGGTTGGCATTACGGTGTATGATGATATATGAGATTACCAGCAGAAGGAGGACGAATCCTGTCAGGCTACCTATCTGCATAAACGACTGTTCCCTCATTGCGGTTATCTCGGCTTCCCGTTTTTGCAGATCGGCTTGCACCTTTTTATCCATCTGGCGTATAAATCCGTGCAGTTGCCGGTTAAGTTCCGCGTTTCGTGCCGCAAGGTTGTCGGTGTGTTCCGACAGACGGCGGCTTTGCGCCCGTTGCTCGGCTATCATGTCCCGGTCGAGGGAACGGAGCATTGTTGTAGTCACGGTTGGCTTTGACTTTTCTTTCTTGCCGAATATGCCGAGAAATCCTTTCCGCTTCGGTTTTTGCGGTTGTTCCTGCACACTTTTCTGTACGATTACGGGTACTTGACGGGTTATCTTTTCATTGATGGCTTGTTGCTGTTCAAGTACCTGCACGATTTGACGCATTTGTCGTTCCTTATCTTCAAGAAGATGGCGTACACTGTCTATGCGCTTTGTCGGATAAATCGTTTTGAAACGGCATAGCATACTGTCCATTACTATTCGTTGATAATGGTAATGTTCCAAATCTGCATATTCCCATTCCAATACAGTCTCGCCCGATAAAGAAAGTTCAATAAGAAGAACAAATATTTCGTGCGATTCTTGGCGAAAAGTATCTATACGACGATTTTGAACTTCCAATTTCTCTAAATCGCACCATTCTTTATACCAAATATACATTATGCCGATAACCAATAATGCCATCAGCAAATAGCCGAGTGAAATTAGATTCTTGATTGATTTCATACTGCCTGTAATTTATCCCAACGTCCATCTTTCAGATAAGGCAAAAACTCCCGTATCTTATCTACCGACCAGTCCCACCATTTCAAAGTCTGCATCTGTTCTATTATATCAGGACTGAACCGCTTTCGTATCTCCTTTGCGGGGATACCACCTACAATGGTATAGGGCGGAACATCTTTCGTCACAACCGCCCTTGTACCAACAATAGCACCGTCACCGATATGGACACCAGCCATAATAACGGCTTCATAGCCTATCCATACATCATTGCCTATTATGATGTCGCCTTTGTTGTCCCAAGCGGAAGCCACATTTGCCTTATCCAATTCCCAATCTTCATAAAATAGTGGGAACGTGTAAGTCGATAGTGATTTCAGGGTATGATTGGCGCAGTTGAACAGAAATTTTGCACCGCAAGCAATAGAACAGAACTTTCCAATTATCAGCCGTTCATGGTTAATGGGATAATGATACAATACGTTGTTTTGCTCAAACAGACACGGGTCTGAAACAAAATCATTGTAAATGGTATAGTCGCCTATTTCGATAGAAGGGTCTTTTACGACAGCATTCAAATAAACGGTTTGCGTGTCACCTTTACGGGGATATATCTTGTTCATCATAACTTTCAGTTCTTAGTATTGTTTATATTTAAGATAAATGACGGATTGTGTACCAAGCAGCATTACATATAAGTATTCCACTGCCCAATATGCCGCTAACGGGACATTACAATAACCTAATCCCCATAAGCAGAACAGATAAGCAATAGTTGTTGTCACCTGAAAAATGAATACCGTCCGTGTCGCTCCCGTTCCTGTGGCGGCATTCAGATAGACGTAACCGGGTAGTGCAAAGAAGTAATTTAACAGCATGACAAGAAAAGGCGCCCATGCAAGCTGTACGATACCGGGATTTTCCGTATAAGCCCCTATAATGGGCTGGTGAAAGAACAACGCAAAAGCAATCAATGGAATGCCTGTTGCGTATCCTAAACGGATAATCTTATGGCAAAGCGGAAAAACTTTTTTCTTTTCACCTGCTCCAATCAGATTACTCACTAAAGAACCGGTGACACCTGCCAACGCATTGACGATAACAGAAAACAGTGCGGAAACACTTCTTACAATGTTTGATACTGCCAATTCCGTTTCTCCCAAACGTTCGATAGCCACGAAGAACAGAAACCAAATGGCTACACTTGTAAAGAACTGGAGCATACTCCATACCGAGATAGAAAATACCTCTTTCAATATCGTTATATCAATACGCCAGTATAAGCCATACACTTTTTTATCAATGTGTCTAAACATATATGCAGCCAATACAGCCAGCGAACACATTTCGGCAGATGAAGAAGCGATAGCCGCTCCCGATATACCCATATCGAAGCCGAATATCAGGAGCCAGTTCAGCGGAATATTCACCAGTACGGCAGTGAAAGCCGCCATGTTCAGGGATTTTGTCTGTGTGATACCGACCAAAAACGAGCGTAAGGCAAGGAACGGGAAAGAGAACAACAATCCCCAAATACGCCAATCCAAATAGCGGATAACCGCATTATAAACATCATCCGAAGTTATCAGATGTTTCAACAGAACGGGAGAAAATATCTTGGACAGCAGACAGAGGAGTACAGCCAGCATTAACAAAAAAAGCAATCCCTGAAAGAACGTTTTTCCCGTTTCTGCATACCGCTGTTCTCCGTTACGACGGGCAATTACCACTTGCAACCCCAAACTGAACCCGAAGCCGAGCATATAAATTGCCAAGAACCATATTCCGGCAAGGGCAGATGCGCCCAGTTCCACATCACCCACATGCCCTAAAAACAAAGCATCGGTAATATTTATCAGTTGTTCGATAAGGATGCTCATCATTACAGGAAAAACGATGAGCCAGATTTTCTTATAGGTATAATTCATTTGTTCAAACCAATATGATACAATATATCCTGCCGCTTTAAGCAGCACGACAATCTTATAGATTTATAATAAGAGATAATGACAAGACAATAACAGGCAAACTTAAAACATAAGCCTGTCTATTGCTGAATAGCAATAATTGGAAGTGCTATTCGTTGGGCGTAGCTATATGCACAACTGCCATTTCATATTGTTGAACAACTATTTATTTTTCTGTTAGTTCTGCAAAGATAGCGTTTTTCCCTGAACTTATACTATCGGATTATCAATTAAATTCTTGCTAACACTTCATATCATCCTCATTCATCCGCTTAACAAGATTATCTATCAGATGATGAAGATACGCCGTCCGGTCTTTTCTCTCCTTCATGGCTATGTATGAAGCGTAATAATCCCCTAAATCAATATGGAATATCGTGCTAAGGAAATTCATCATTTCTTTTATTTCCACGTTGCCATTGTTTATGTCCCCCGAAGATACAAGAGAATATCCCAATTCGATAAGATATGCCTTTTTGCCTGTAAAGCGGAACGGGTATTTGAAGCATCTTTGTAGATTATCTTCTATCTGATTATTCGTTACCAGTTTCACCAATCGCTTATTCAGATAAATGCGCAGCATTTCATTGGCGATAATCTTTGCCACTTTATAGTCATATCCGGTTGAGAAATTAGGGTCTTTGTCAAACTGTGCGCTATCGGTACATAACCGCAAATCTGCTTTTCCACGAACAAAATAATATTCATCATACACAGTGGAGTGTGAACGGTAATATTGGTAAAAGTCTAAATTACGATTGAAAAAATAGGTCAGATTATCCAGTTCCCGATTGATATAATTTCTAATCACTTCATCACTACCATTAGGACATTGTGTTTCAATCTTGTATATCTTATAGAAGAATAGCAACCGACCAAGTATTTCCGGTTTCTGTGTCTTGAAAAATAAGATTTCATCCTCTTTGGTTGGAAATATATAGGTTTGTATTTTCATCCTCAAATCATTGAGAGCTGTTTGCAACCTAATGTACTATTGAAAGAGAAACATCAATAATATTATAGCCGTAGAGGTCGATGTCCGAAATATCGACCTCTATTTGGGCTAATATATTATTAGCCAACCCTTTCTTTTACTAATTTTATAAATTTAGATTCTGTACAAACGCTTAAATCCGTAGTTACAAACTTTCCATTGTAAAAAAGAGAAAAAATAGTGGCTGGTGTGGGAGAACTTTGTGCCTGTTCTCTCGTTTCCAGTTTGATTACTTTCAAAGGAATACTCTTTTCTTGTGCAAGAACACGTAACATTCCATTTACATAATAATCCGTGTATGGGCAACGACTTGAATAATAGGCAACCAGTCCTTGTTTATCGGTACATTCTCCGATTTTTGCGCAGTCATTAAAATATGGGACTACACCATTGTCACAAATATTCATCGCCAACAATGAAAAGCCATTCGGAAGCCTTTCTATTTCTTCAAAGCCGTGTTTCAATAACCATTTCGTATCGCTCATGAAATGGTTCTTTTTTGTACCCACAACAGTGACTAATCCATTCTTCTGTTGCTTTTTAGCATCTTCAATTACAGATTGAAGCAAATTATATCCATGCCGTTGCCCTTTATACTGCCCTGAAACCCAAAAACAATTAATCATTAAATAATTGGGAGCAGTAACCGGAAGCCACGCATATTCAGCAGGAACATATTCTATAAAAACTTTGGCTCGTGCATCAAGCCGCCTGAAAACATAGCCATTGGCAAATTCTTTCGTTAGCCACTCTTTTTTCAACTCATACCCCGCCAAGCATTTTTTGTCAGAGAATGCGCAACAGATATGGTTTTTATCTATATTATTTTCTGTCAGCGTTATATATTTAGGTAAATTATTTTCCATGATTCTATTTATTTTATAGGTATGTAGATTTTTGTAATGTTATCTTTTCTATTTTCTTTTGAATAATTGATATATTCCTCAAAAGACATCCCATGACGAAGTGAATATTCTTGACTTACGTTAATGATGTTATACCAGTCCTGCAAATCAGTATAATATCCCTGCAACGTATAGACCGCATATTTACCCTGTGGTAGCCGGATTGTACCAAATTCGCAAGTGGGTATAATTTCTTTTTGCACTGATGCACAGGCATAGAAACGACATTGATTAGATTTTGTTACATTAGGGTCGTCAAAACTTAACCCGATAAAGCGTGTGTCGGATGTAAGTAAGTCATTTTTCTTTAAGAAATGTATCAATTTACTCCACGCTGTTTCATAAGGCTTTTCCTCTCCATACTTGCCCCATATACGGATATATACTAAATCTAATCCCTCAAAATTATAAGCATCAGAATGTAAGTCACACTTCTTTCCATCATGTACAAACTCTTTTAATCGCATCTTTAATTTACTGATATAGGCTTTTGGAGAAACACCGAATTGTTTCTTAAATGCTTTGGAGAATGATTGTGGATTGTCGTAGCCGACTAACCCAGCCAAATTCTGTAAACTCATATCTTTAATTTGCATATATAGTACGGCTCGTTCTACACGTTGCCTTGCCACATAAGTATATAATGGTTCTTTCAGAGCAGAACTCATCATCCGAAGTAATTGCCGTTGAGACATATTTACTATATCGGCTATTACATTCAACTGTAATGGCTGATGCAAATTGGAATTTATGTAATCAATTACTTGATTGACCTTCTGTTTATATATATATTCGGTGCTATTTTTCATCTATAACAGTATAATTTGCAAAATTATAGAGTTTTCATAGATATATGATTGTCCAATCTCGCCAATTTTACCTTTTATTTTCCAAAGTTGTTTTCAACTATATTTTCATTTGGTTGATTTCTTTCTGTACCCCATCCAAAAAGTGGGAAGCGTGCGCCCCGTCCATTTGCGTGTGGTGGAACTGGAAAGAAACGGTAAGTGTCGTTTTCAGCAGGCGGCGCTTGTATTTGCCCCAAATGAGGAACGGATTATTAAAGATGCCGCTATACATCCCGACAGCCCCGTCTATTTCATATTGTGCCAAGGCGGAAGTTCCGATAACCATGCTTTCCGTCAAGTCGTGATTGGCGCAACTTTCAGCCACTTGTTTGGTAAGTTGCAGATAGTGTTGATTAAATAAAGATAAATCATCGCAGAAAGGAACATCACACGAACTTACCTCGCCCTTTCTGTTGGCAACAATGGTGTTTACTGCAATGGTATCGTACTGCATCAGTTTACCGCCAACGGGCAGCAGATAAAATTCTTTCACGTTCCTTGCAGCTTTGCCGATGCACCAGCACATCAACATATTAAACTTCATGCCCGATTTCCGGCTGATTTTCGCAAGGCGTGACACGTCGAGTGTCTTAAAGAACGTCACCATCGGCATGAGTGCGTTCATCCACATTTCAAAGGCGTATGCCCGGCCGGTTTCTTGGGGATTTACTTCTTTCATACTTAATGCTATTTTTCATTCAATGAATCAGGCGGCAAAAGTAGGGGAAGCGTTTGAACCCGGATAGAACAAACGGGACATTTACACGGGATTGGTGAACAAATCGGAATATGGATTTGATACTTTCAGCAAAGACACGGGCGTATATCCGCAGAATTTCTTGAACTCCCGGATAAAGTGAGACTGGTCGGCATAGCCGCTGGCGTATGCTATTTGTGCCTGATTGATTTCTTTACCCGCTTGATGCTGCATCTGTGCCAAAACCTTTTGGAAGCGGACGATACGGGTATATTCTTTGGGATTGATGCCGACAAATGAATGAAACAACCGCTCAAACTGTTTTTTGCTCAGGCAGGCAATGGAAGATAATTCGTTTACAGAGATTTGCGGAGTGATATATATTTGCTGTATGGCGGCATCTATCCTTTTAATTCTGTATGTGGTATCAGCTAAATTATCGGCAATTTGTGACACCAGCCATTTTTCTATATAGCTTATGCAAATAGAATTATTTTCACAGTCGAATATTCGTGTAGCCAGTTCATTCAAACTCTTGTTTTCAAGGCTGTAACCGGACACTTCTTGATTGTAAAAGAGCGATGTCGGCATGTTCAGAAACATACTCATGGCGTGAGGGTGGAATACGACCACTATCATTTCTGTATTGCCGTCTGCATACAAATGGGATGAGAAATTAACTTGTCCGCTGATGGTAAGTTTGTCTTGTGCAGCATTCAATTCGGGAATATACAGTGGTGCTTGCTTATGGAAGATGATTTGAGGACAACCGATAGGAAAAGTCAGGGTATCCAAAAACTGGTTACTTTTGAATACCCAATAATATCTCACGTAAGGTTGCAATAGCTTACATGGTCTGTAAAAATCGAATTCCTCTTGAATCATTTTACAAAAGTAGCAATTTCGTGTTAGTTACTAAGTAAAAAGAGGTAAATGAAACATAGAAACGATTGCGCATAATGACAAAGTCGTTTCTATGATAAGAATTATATTTTCAATCCTTTCGGTCGATTTCCATCTTTCGCATATAGTTCCGGACGTCCGATGATGATATGCCGGACCCTATGAAATTCTCGGCGTTTCGCGTTATTTCACAGGGCTGTGTACCTACAGTATTTTTTAGATGTACAATGGAATTTATCCTTTCTGTTGTTCCCACTTGGCATACATCTCCCTTGAAAGTTCCACAATCTGCCGGCTCAGTTTCACAAGGTCAATGGTATGTTTCTCCAACTTGTAGAGCAATGCCATCGCCTTTTTCTCCGAAAAATGGCAGCGTAATTCCTTTACTACTTGGTTGTAGTTCGTGCCGATGCCACGGAACTGGGCGTGAAAGTCGGACAACTTGGTGCAATATTCCAACATCGCCTTGTCCACCTTCAGCACCTTGAACTTCTGCCCGAAGAAATGCGCTTTGAGGAAAACGGCTTTTGCGTACATCTGTGATTCCTCGTACATCGTAAGGAATCTGTTCCATTCCATATCGTCGAAGCGCACCATTACGCAGTGCGTCTTCGGATTCAACTTGGGATTTCTCCCGTACTTACTGGTCTTTTTCATTGTCTTGTCCTTTCTATTTAATGGTTCATACATGGTCTAATCTCTGATTAAAAAACTTGGAAATTATCCGACTGCGGAGGATAATTCTGCCCACGGCAGTGCAAGGATTTTCAGTTACCGGAATCAACCGGAGTAACTGAAAATATATCTTGCTGTGTCTTTGAGGACACAAGAATCCTCCGCCTGTCGGATTGGCTTGTCAGTACAATAACTCTTCCGGTGTATCGGTCAAACCGATGGAGTGTATCCACCGGCTTGACCGGTTCCACTACAATCCGCTCAGAGCTTGCGCCACTGCTCGATGTCATCCCGGTAGGTTTCAAGGTGCAGGCGGACAAGGTTCTCGACCATTCCCGATGCGCTCATACCCCTGCTGCCGAAGTAACGGACTATCCTGTCCAAGCTGTCGCGCACCTCGCCGCTGACAAACACGGGCTTACGGTCGGTTATCTTGGGTACTCGCAGGTAAGTGGTACGGTACTCGTCCAGCGACAGCTTGCGTTGTTTGCTGCTGACACGCTTCTGTGGCACTGCCACTTCTTGGGGTGTTTCGCCTGACGGTTCATCCACCGTCGCTGTTTCCGCTTTTTTCGTGACGGTCTTGCCGGGTTGTGCCAGCTGTTCCGGATTCAGACCGATGTTCCTGTAGAAGTCGTCCATAGACTTCTCACTGCGGGATTCCCTGCGTCCCATTCTTTCCACGATTTCACGAGCCTGCTGCTCACTGATACTTGGTTCTCTTTTCATTGTCATAAAACAGGTTGATTAAGTTATTACTGTGGTCTTGGTCAGTACCTCGACCGATTGTTGCAAGCAAAGTAAGAAGTTTTAGTACAGTCAATCAATAACTTGGATTCGATTAGGCAATATTGTGAGACTTTGCTTTATGGTGATAGAGATATCGGTGAGGACTTCACAGATTTGCCGGATCTGAATAGCCGGAAGAACAAAGGTGCGATTACAGTCAGGTTTGAATTAAGCCCTTGTTTTCTCTCTTTTTACATTCCTGATTTCAAGAATTAAGAATATAGCCCCAATCTGTGCCAACCTCTACCAACCTGTACCATATGCTTCCACTTCCTGGAAATCCATTGCCGGATAACAGATTATGTATTCCTTTACGGCAAAAGGAATACGTAACGAAAAGAAAGAGAGTATGGAAATTTCAGTCGCAGATAATCGACTGACGGCATACCGGACAATGATTACCGTATCGGCGCAACACGCTGCCACTTTCTGGAAATGCATTGCAAGGCAGTAGATTATGTATTCCTTTGTGGCAAAAGAAACAGTAACAATAAAAAAGTATGTATATGGAAATCGTATCTATTGAAAGAAAGACCTTTGAGGCGATGGTCGCCAAGTTCGACCGTTTCGTCAGTCGCATGGATGCCATCTGTCGGCGGCACGGAGAGAAGAAGATGGGCGAGTGGATGGACAATCAGGACGTTTGCCGGATGCTCAACATCAGTCCCCGCACATTGCAGACTCTGCGGGACAATGGGACGCTGGCTTACTCGCAGATAAACCACAAGACGTACTACCGTCCCGATGACGTACAGCGCATTGTTTCCGTTGTGGAGGACAGGCGGAAAGAGGCGAAGTTCAAAGGAAGAACTATATAAACTTGATGAAATGAACGAAGTAAACTAACAATACCCACTAAATCCAAAGTAACATGAATGAACTGATAAACAAGGACAGCGAGTGGATAATCCACTTCATGGGCAGTCTTGACCGACTGTTGGACAATGTAGAGCATCTGACCGCCAATTACCGCCCGACACTGAACGGAGAGCGTTTCTTCACCGACAAGGAAGTGTCGGTACGGCTGAAGGTGAGCCGCCGGACACTTCAGGACTACCGCAATGAAGGGCGTATCGCCTATATCCAGTTGGGTGGCAAAATCCTCTACCGTGAATCCGACATCGAAAGGATGCTTGCTGACAGCTACCGTTCCGCTTACCGACAGACGGCAACCTGATTTTCTTGAAGGAGCGCAGTTTGCCGTCTGACCTGTGATTGCGTCAGCAATGGACTTTCGGCAAAAAGAGAAAGGAGCGGCTTACAGACGGTGCGTCAAAATTCCGCTTCGTCTGTAAGTCGCTCCTCTCTTCTTTCTTCTGATTTCCCGTCAGTCGCTTGTTCCCGTTGCCGGATGCTCTTCAAGCGAGTGGCAGGCAGTGACAAGGTTTTCGGGTTGAATACGCTCAAACTCGTTTGAGGAAGATTCTGCCCGAAATGGCTTGCCACCCGACCTTGCCGCTGCCATTAAACCATACGCTACCTTTGCATCCGTGCATCGGGAACGAGTGGCTGACGGAATGAACCTCA